>Ga0310811_10000839_pt1 | contig 39453 bp, 35 predicted proteins | sample YCmetagenome_FD_207642 | JGI IMG/M metagenome (GOLD analysis project Ga0310811, IMG submission 207642) | Soil microbial communities from experimental microcosm in Duke University, North Carolina, United States - YC | ecosystem: Engineered > Artificial ecosystem > Soil microcosm > Unclassified ... | reverse complement strand
GATGCGCTCGCTGGCCCTCGCGCTCCAGCACTCGCTGCTGCCCGCGCATCTGCCGACGATCGACGGCATCGAGGTCCAGGTCGGCTACAACGCGGGCGACGAGTCGGATGTCGGCGGCGACCTCTACGACGTGATCGAGCTCGCGGCCGGGCGCGTCGGCATCGTGATCGGCGACGTCCAGGGCCGCGGCGCCCACGCGGCGGCGGTCATGGGCCAGCTGCGCGCGGCCCTGCGCGCTTACGCCGTGCTGGACGAGGAGCCCGCGCAGGTGCTGCAGCACCTCGACAGCCTGGTCCAGGGCCTGAACGAGGCGCTGCTGGTCACGTGCGTGTACGCGGTCTTCGACCCGTTCACCCGCGAGTGTGTGCTGGCCAACGCCGGCCACCCGCCGCCCCTCCTGGCCGGGGCGCACGGCTGCCACCCGATGGAGCTCCCGCCGGACGTCCCGCTCGGCGTCGGCGGCGTCAGTTTCAACGACCACACGTTCACGGTCGCGCCGGGCGACACGATCTTCCTGTACACGGACGGCGTCGTCGAGCAGCGTGGCCGGTCGGTGGACGAGGGCGTGCGCGACCTGTGCGAGGCGCTGGAGGAGGTGCTGGACGGCAACGGCCCGGGCGGCGCCGAGGCGACCCCGGCGGCCCTGTGCCGCGCCGCACTGCGATCGAGCAACATCAGCGGCCCGGCGGACGACGACCGCGCCGTGCTGGCGATGCGGACGGCGGTCGGCCCGCTGCCCCTGTGGCGCCTGAGCCTGCCCGCGACTCCGTCGTCCCCCTCGGCCGCGCGCGCCGCGATCCGGCCGGTGCTGGAGCAGTGGGGCATGCAGGCCCAGGCGGACACCGTGGAGCTGCTGATCTCGGAGCTGGTGACGAACGCCGTGCGGCACGCCGCAGGCCCCGCCCCAGCGCCGCGCTACGACCCGGAGTCGGTCGAGGACCTGGACCTGGAGTCGCTGGAACTGGCCCTGCTCGACAACGCCTCGACGTCCGCTCCCGGCGACGGTCCGCAGCCGCCGAGCGCGCGGCAGGTGGAGGTCGTGGCACGACGCGGCACCGGCACGCTGTGGATCGAGGTCTACGACCAGGACGTCCGCATGCCCCGCGTGCGCACGGCGGCGGCCACCGACGAGGGCGGCCGCGGCCTGTTCCTGGTGGACCAGCTCTCGAAGCGCTGGGGAGCCCGCGACACCCGGACCGGCAAGGCGGTCTGGTTCCAGGTCTGAGGGCAGTGTGGGCTGTGCGGTACGCGGGTTACGCCGCTTGGCGCGCGGGGTTACGCCGCGGCGGGCGAGCTGCTCGACGACGAGGAGCCGGACGAGCTCGAAGAGCCGGACCCGCTCGTGCTGGACGAACTGCTCGACGAGGAGCTGTCGGACTTGCCGGAGGACGAGCTCTCCGAAGTGCCGGACGACGGGGACGCGGGCGCGCTCGAGCTGGACGAGCCGCCGCGGCTGTCCGTGCGGTAGAAGCCCGAGCCCTTGAACACGATGCCGACCGCGGAGTAGACCTTGCGCAGCTTGCCCTCGCAGGCCGGGCAGACGGTGAGCGCGTCGTCGGTGAACTTCTGAACCACCTCGAGCGCCTCGCCGCACTCGGTGCACTGGTACTGGTACGTCGGCACGGTCACGCTCCCGTTTGGCACTCTGATACGTCGAGTGCCAATTCTGCGACATCGTCGACCGATCTGTCCACTTCGGAAGAGTATGCATCATCCGGGATTTTCATGCATACTGGGTCGGTAAAGGAACCCGCGAGGAAGGAAGACCGATGTTCGAGGCCTACCCCGTCGAGCTGAGACCCGTGCTGACCAGGCATCGACTACGCCGCAGGCGCCACCGCAGCGCGGCGTCGGTGCTGACCGGAGCGGCCCTGGCGCTCGGCTTCACGGCCAGCCGACCGGCCCCCGCCGGCGCCGCCACCGTGAGACACGCCACCCCGCACGCGGCGCGAGCGGCCCCCGCCCTCCGCATCCTCCTGCCGAGCACCGCGAGCTAGCCCCGACACCGCGGCTGCCGACGTCAGCCGACAGCACCAGAGGACGGAGAACGATCTAATTCGTCCCGACGATCTAGACGTGGCCGCTAGTCGCCGTGGTGCGGGGGGCGTTCCGCGAGGAAGCGCTCGAGGTCCGGATCCGCCCCGGACGGATTGTCGGACCAGGTGCGCTCGCCCCAGCCGAAGTCGGTATCGTCCCGTGTCTGCTCGTACCCCGAGGCCGCGACCAGGGTCCGCTCGTCGCGACCCCAGTCGTCGTCGTACTCGTCATCCTGATAGCTCATAGCGCTTCCGAGGATAGCCAATCCGCGTGTCCGTCCGGCAAAGTCTGGTCGGACGCGCCGTGCCAGCTGTCCCACAAGCGGGCGTACGCCCCGCCCGCGGCGATCAGCTCGGGGTGCGAGCCGAGTTCGGCGATGCGGCCGTCCTCGATGACCGCGACCCGGTCCGCGTCGTGCGCCGTGTGCAGGCGGTGTGCGATGGAGATCACGGTGCGGCCGTCGAGCACGGCGGCCAGCGAACGCTCCAGGTGGCGGGCGGCGCGCGGGTCGAGCAGGGCCGTGGCCTCGTCGAGCACCAGGATCTTCGGGTCGGCCAGCACGAGCCGGGCGAGGGCGAGTTGCTGGGCCTGCGGGGCGCTGAGCTCCAGCGCCCCGGAGCCGAGGCGGGTGTCGAGGCCGTCGTCGAAGGCCGACGTCCAGGCGTCGGCGTCCACAGCGGCCAGCGCGGCGTGGATCTCCTCGTCCGAGGCGTCGGGCCGGGCGAGCGCGACGTTCTCGCGCAAGGTGCCGACGAAGACGTGGTGCTCCTGCGTGACGAGGGCTACGTGGCTGCGCAGCTCGTAGAGCGGCAGCCCGACGAGCGACGCGCCGCCGACGGTGACCCGACCGCGCCCTGGCGCGCCGATACCGGCGAGCAGCCGTCCGAGTGTGGACTTTCCCGCGCCGGACGGGCCGACCATGGCCAGCCGCTCGCCCGGACGGACCGTCAGGTCGATGTCGCGCAGCACCTCGCGGCCGGGCACGTAGGAGAAGCCGACCTCGCTCGCCTCGAGCCGGGGGTCGTCGGCGTCCGGTCGGACGCCCTCGTCCGCCGCGCGGTCGGCCGGGATCTGCGTGACGCCGAGCAGGCGGGCCAGCGAGGCCGAGCCGGTCTGGATCGTGTCGAGCCAGTCGGCCAGCTCGCTGACCGGGCCGGCGAGCTGCTGCACGTACAGGGTCGCCGCGGTGACCTGCGCGATGCTGACCCAGCCGCGGGTGTAGCCGACGCCGCCGAGCAGCAGAATGAGCCCGGCCGGCGCCAGCTGGCAGAGCTCGACGACCGGCCACATGACGATGCGCAGGCCGAGCGTGTACCGCTCAGCGCGGTAGGAGGTGGCGATGTCGTGATCGGTCTGCTCGACGTGCCGGGGGCCGAGGCGCAGCGCCTCGACCGCGCGTGCGCCCTCGACGGTCGCCGCCAGGTGCTCGATCATGGTCGAGTAGGTGGCGTTCGTGGCCAGGTAGCCGGCCCGCGCTCGATCCAGATACCAGCGCGCAACGAGCGTCGACGGCGGCAGCGTGATGAGCGTGACGGCGGCGAGCAGGGGCGAGACGAGAATCAGCGCGGCGAGCGTGAGCACACCGGACGTGGCCGCGGCGAGCACGGCCGGGATTCCCTCCTGCGCCGCGATGCGCAGTGCGGCCACGTCGCGCGAGGCCCGGTTGATCAAATCGCCGCTGCCCGCACGCTCGACGGTCGACAGCGGCAGGTCGAGCACGCTGTCCACGAAGTTCTCGCGTAGCTCGGCGAGCACCGTCTCGCCGAACACCTTGCCGGCCAGGTAGGCGTAGCGCGTGAGCACGCCCTGTACGCAGATGGCGAGCACGAGCAGGCCCGCCAGCGCGTCGATGTGCCCAGCGGTCGTGCCGGTCTGCACCGCCTGCACGATCTCACCGAGCAGGCGCGGTCCGAAGAGTCCTGCGACCGTCGCCAGAGAGGCCAGGCCCACGACCCAGATCAGCTGACTTCGGTACCGCTTGCCGATGTCCGAGGCGTACGACCGGACGTCGGCCGAATCCGCGATCGGCAGCATCGTCGCGCTCATACCCGAACCACTCCCTGCTGCGCTGAAGCGGACTCGCCCGTCTGCGCGTCATCCTCGCCGCGAGTGACCAGCGCCCTGTATTGCGGCTGCCCGGCGAGCAGTTCACCGTGCCGTCCGGTCGCGACGACCCGGCCGTCCTCGACGTACGCGACGACGTCCGCGTGATCCAGCAACAGCGGGCTCGTCGTGAACAAAGCCGTCGCGCGGGGGCCGCTTCGGCTCGCGCGATAGGCACCGATGCGGGCGGCGATCCGGGCTTCCGTGTGCGCGTCGACCGCGCTGGTGGCCTCGACCGCGATCAGGAACTCGGGGTCTGCGATCAGCGCTCTGGCGAGCCGCAGCCGCTGAAGCTGTCCGCCGGAGAAGTTGCGGCCCTTCTCCTCGACCTCGGCGTCCAGGCCGCCGTCGAGCGCGGCGACGATGTCCTCAGCCGACGCCGCGTGCAACGCCTCCATCACTACAGCGTCGATCTCTCCACCTTCCGGCGCATTCGTCGCACCGGTCAGGCTTGAGCGGAGCGTCCCGGTGAAGACGCGGTCGGCGTTGCCCGCCGCCAAGATCCGCTCGCGGACCACGCGAACCGACATCTCCTTCAGCGGTACATCGCCGAGTGCCGGGGCGCCGTCGTCGACGTACCGCGCGAGACGGTTGGCCAGGCGCTCGGCGTCCTCCGGATCGGCGCATGCGATCGTCAGCAACTCTCCCGGCGTAATCGTCAGACCGGAGTCGGCGTCGGCCAGGAGGACTCCGCTCGGCGGCGGCGCGACCGGGGACTCCGGTTGGGTGATCGGCGACTTGATGCGCAGAAGCCTGATGACATGGCCGGCCGCGACGTGGCCGCGGGTGACGGAGTTCGCCGCCTCACCGAACGTGGCGAGGGGCATGACCAGGAATGACGCGTACCCGTAGAACGCCACGAGTTGGCCGACGGTGATTTCGCCGTGCAGCGCGAAATGCGCCGCGAGCCAGGTGACCAGGCCGGTGAGCAGGCCCGGCAGTAACACCTCCTCCGCCGAGATCAGAGACTCGACGCGTCCGACGCGGATGCCGATGCCGCGCAGCCGCTGCGACCGCGCAGCGTAGCGGGAGGAGAACGCGTCCTCGCCACCGATGCCGCGCAGAATCCTGATGCCTTGCGCGATGTCCACCGTCTGATCCGAGAGCTTCCCCTGCAACTCGCGGTACGTGTCCTGGCGGCGATGCAGCGAGCGCATCAGGAACACCGTGCACCCGAGCGTCGCCGGCACGCCGATCAGCACGACCAGGCCGAGGGGGACGGACGTGGCCAGCATGATGATCGCGACCACGATCGTCGAGACGATCGCGCCGGTGAGCCGCGCGAGGATGTCGAAGGTGCCGCCCACGGCCTCGATGTCGGTCGTCCCGATCGCCAGCACGTCGCCGCTCGCGATCAGCTTGGGCAGATCGGCCCCGACCTTGACCGCGTGCCGCACCGTGACCTGCACGGTTACATACGCGGCCGCCAGCCAGTTCGTCATCGCGCTCCGGTGCCGCATGGCGCCGGCCACTGCGGCGAACACCGACAGCCCGAGTACCACTCCGGTCCACGTCAGCAGGCCCGACGTCGATCGCGCGAGCAGACCATGGTCGATCGCGCGGCCGATCATGGCCGGCATCATCGCGATCGACACCATCCACACCATGCCCCAGAACACCCCGAGCGCCTGCGAGCGCCACTGCTCTCGCCAGACCCAGAACAGAAAGCGGTTGACCGACCGGCTGTCCGGCACCCCGGGATCCCGGGCAGGCAGTTGGCGCATGCTACGGACAGTACGTGCCCCCGACCTCGCCCTGCATCCGATTTTCGGCATGCGGCCCCCCTCGGGCGGTGCCACGATTGATGGGTTGAAAGGGGACGCCGATGGGTGCCTCGGACCCGTGGCCGCTGATCCACGCCGAACGCGCGGCGCTGATCGACGACCTCGCCGAGCTCGATCCCGGAGGTTGGGTCACCCGATCCCTGTGCGACAAGTGGACGGTCCATGAAGTCCTCGGCCACATGACCGCGACGGCGAGGATGACGCCGCCGAAGTTCTTCATCGAAATGGCCAAGGCCGGCTTCCGCTTCCACACCATGACCGCCAAGGCCGCCGAGCACGAGGCCTCCGTCACCCCGGCAGCAACCCTCGCCGCATTCCGCTCCCTGCTCAGCGCCACAGACCACCCCCCGGGCCCGGTGGACACCTGGATCGGCGAAGCACTCGTGCACGGCGAGGACATCCGACGGCCGCTGAGCATCCGCCGCGAATACCCGATGCATTCCGTGCTGCGCGCGGCCGACTTCTACAAGGGCTCCAACGCCCTCATCGGCGCCAAGGACCGCATCGCCGGTCTCACCCTCCGTGCCACCGACGCCGACTGGTCGACAGGCACCGGCCCCGAGGTCCGCGGCCCCGCGATGTCCCTCGTCATGGCGATGACCGGCCGCCCCGCCGCCCTGGCCGACCTATCCGGCGACGGCGTCCCCACACTCCGCTCCCGCATGCCCGCTGGGTGAGTGATCCGCAGAGGGGCGAGAAACAGACGGAAACATCACCTTTGGCGGGTAACGGATCGATGCCTCGGTAGGGGCTGGATTGGGCGCTGCCGCCGGTCGCGAGAAACTGTTCTTCGCCGACCGGAAGGGATCCACACTGTGCAGTGGCTGATCGCGCTTGTGCGCGCCCGATGGCATCTCGGGCTGCGTGCCGCGCTGAGTATCGGGCTGCCGATGGTGATCGGCGTGCTGATCGGGCGGGCGGACTGGGGTGCGCTCGCTTCGATGGGCGGGTTGGCGGGGGTGTACGGCGGAGACACGCCGCGACGGCACCGGGTTCGGCTGGTGGGTGCCGTGGGGCTGGCGATGGCGATCATCGTGCCGGCAAGCAGCCTCTGCGCGCACGTGACATGGGTGTCAGTGCTGTATGTCGGGCTTGTCGCGGGCGGCGCGAGCTTTTGCTGCCTGGCGTTGCGGGTGCCGCCGCCGCGAGAGTACCTGATCGTCCTCGCGGCGCTGGTCACGACCGGTATGCCCAGCGATCTCGGCGGCGCGCTGCGGGAGTGCGGGCTGGTGGCGGCGGGCGCGGTGATCAGCATCGGCGTGACGATCGTGATCGGGCCGCGCGACAGCCTGACGCCCGCGGTCGACCGGGCGTGGTCCGCCGTGGGCGACCTGCTGCGTACGGCGGGGACCCCGGAAGCAGGCGGCGCGCGGAGCCGCGCGGTCGCCACATTCGCGCACCTGCGGGACGCGCTGTGGCAGGCAGGCGCCGGGCCGGACGAGCTGCTGTCGCCCGCGGCGGCGGAGATCGTGTTCATGGCCGCGATCTCAGCGTCCATCGACGCCCGCGGACCGCTCGACGCAGCGACCTGGGAGCCCACGTTCAACAACCTGCGCGCCGGCAAACCCACCCCGCCGAACCCGCACGCCCAGCCTGGTCTGCGCGCAGCGTTCACCGCCGCGGCCGACGTGCTGCGACCCGGCGTCGAGGTCGCCGAACCGGAGAAGATCGGCGTGGTCGAACTGCTCCGCGAGGCCCGGCACTCCGCCGCGTTCCCCGCAGCTGCGCGCATCGGCGTCAGCGTGGCCATCGGTGCCGCGCTGGGCCACTCGCTCGGTCTGGCGCACGCATATTGGGTGGCGCTGACGGTCGCCGCAGTGCTGCTCGGCACGAACCTGACCGTCGTCGTCCGGAGGACGTGGCACCGGATCGCGGGCACGATCGTCGGCGTCGGCATCGCGGCGGCGATCTTCTCGACGCACCCGACGTCGCTCACCGTCGCCCTCGTCGCACTCGCGGCTCAGTTCGTCGCCGAGCTCGTGATGCCGTTCGTGTACGCCGTCGGTGTCTCACTGATCACCTTCATCCCGATGGCGCTCTACCACCTGGCCAACCCCGGCAGCGACATCGGCACGGCCCTCGGCGCCCGCCTCCTCGACACCGTCATCGGCGCCGCACTAGCCGTCGTTCTGCGGTTCGTGCTCTGGCCGAAGGCGACGGCCGCAAGGCTCCCGCAGGTCCAGGCCGCCACGCTACGCGCGATCACCGACCTCCTCCGAGGCCGCTGGCTGGCGCCCACACAGCTGGAACCACTGCGCCGCGACGTCCACCGCCGCTGGGTGGCGCTGCACAACGTCACCGAGGACGTAGCCGCAGACCAGGTCCGCGGCGATCAGCGCCCTGATGAGATCACCCCCGCCCTCGACGAGCTGGCCATCCTCTCCCTCGGCGTCCCCTTCGGCCGCCCCAAACCACAGCCCGAGGACGTAGAAGCGCTGCTCAAGGAATTCGACCGCATCGCCGACAGCCTCCAGGACGGCGCCCCCCTGCCCACCCTGACCGAGCCCCTAGTCCTGCCCGGCTACCCCCGCATCAGCGCCGCCGCACAGCTCCTCGTCTCAGCCCTCGAAGACCGTTCGGGGTCGTGACCACCGGCTACGCCCCCATCCCCGTCAACGGAGTTCAAGAACGCGATCGCCAACCTGTAAGCTGTCCGCAGTCCGGCACCCGGCCCTTGTAGCTCAGGGGATAGAGCAACCGCCTCCTAAGCGGTAGGTCGCGCGTTCGAATCGCGCCAAGGGCACCCAGGCTGAGCGGCTCTCTGACCAGCACGAAGAGCCTCGATCCGATGCGGATCGAGGCTCCTTGCGTTCCGGGCGGCCTGCGGGAGCCCTCGGCGACCGCGCAGCCGCGGAGGCAGTCGAGGACGGTGGTGATCTGGGCGGACGTGTCCTCGAAGTCGTCCGCGTGCCGGATGGCGTGGGCCGCCGGGTAAGCCACTCCCACTGCGCTCGCCTGGGCGCGGGCGGATTTCCCGGCGTCCAGCCCGGCGTCGTAGCCACCCTGTATCCAGGTGGCGGTCGTCCCGCAGACGAGGGCGATCTGTGGGGGTGTCAGCGGAATCCGGATATCGCGGCGCGCGCGGGCGGTCCACCTCCGCGAGCTACCCGGCGGCATATCCCTCGGCTACCCGGCGGGCGGCGGCAGCGGCGTCGAGGAGCGCAGGGTGTCGGTCAGCCACTGCATCGCGGGCGGTATCTCGGCGTTCCACGTGGTGAAGTTGTGGCCGCCCTCGTTGCGGATCAACGTGGACGTGTGCGTCGGAGTGCCGGCGGTCAGCTGCTGGAAGCGCAGTACGTCGCCGTAGTCGCTCTCGCCGCTGCGGCTGCTGGCGAGCAGCACGGAGACGGGCGGCTTGGGGAGGTTGCGGACGCGCCACATGATGTTGTTCAGCTCCCGGTTCTGCGGGCTGCCGTAGAGGTCGCCGGTGGTGATGTCCTGGGGGGCGTTGTAGTCCCCTGACAGGGAGACGGCGACGCTGATCTTGTCGGAGTTCATCAGCGCGACCTTGAGAGCGCAGTCGCCTCCGGTGGAGTCGCCGATGACGCCCCAGCCGCTCGCCGCCGGGGTGACGCGGTACTGGTCCTCGACGGCGCGCGGGATGTCCTGAGCCCAGAAGGTGTTCACCTGGGGGCCGCCGGGGACGTCGGTGCACTCGGTGTCCACGCCGCCGACGCTGCTGGGCGAGGGCTGGATCATCACCAGCACGATCGGCCTGTCCTGGCGGCTGTTGATCCCGGTGAGCAGGCGGTACGGGTACTTGAGCCGGTCCTCGAGGGCGGCCAGGTCTCCCGGGTAGCCGGTCGAGACGATGGCGACCGGGAACTCGTAGCTCTTGTACGCGCTCTGGAAGTACTGCGGCGGCAGGTAGACGATCGCCTGCGTACTCAGGCCGGTGCTCGCGCCGTAGAGCGTGACGTTCTGCGTCTCGCCGGTGGAGTCGGGGACGCTGCCGCTCGGCAGGCTCAGGCCACTGACGGATCGGATCGTCAGCAGCCTGCGGTGCGGCTGGCCGGGGCCGCCGCCGCCCGGTCCTTCGGGGGCGCCGGCGCCGGGGGCCGGGCCGAGCGGCTGCGCCTGGTTCTGGTTCACCGCCTGGGCGGCGAAGCCGAGCAGGTCGTGCCAGGTGCTGTAGAAGCCGAAGTAGTCGTTGCAGAACGCCGCGAGCAGCAGCACGAGCACGAGCTGCGCGCCGCCGAGCACGCCGGCGCGGCCCACGACGTGCTTCCACGTCCTGCCGGACAGCTTGCGCCACAGCAGGACCACGCCGGTGAACGCGCCGATCACGAGCAGCATGAGCAGGGCGAGCAGCCAGTTGCCGGTGAGGGTCACGCCGGCACCCCCGCGTTCGCCTGGATCGAGGCGCCGAGCCAGGTCAGCGCACTGTTCAGGGTCAGGCCCGACTGGGTCGCCACCTGCAGAGGGCCGCCGGTGAGCCGGAGCTTGCGCGGGATGTTCGGGGCGCCCGGGTTGTAGAGCACCCGGACGGACGGGCTCGGCACGCCGCCGAGGTAGCGGTCGATGCCGGGCCAGCTGTCCTGTGGCGGCGCGCTCGTCCAGTCGCCGACGGCGGCGGCGAGGCCGTAGTGCGTCGAGTCCTGCACGGCCAGGTTGATCGCGGCGCCGCCGGACTGGCCCACGCCCGCCACGCCCCAGTCGGCGGCGTACGCAGCGACCCGGTAGTGGGACGTCAGCGCGGTGCGCAGGTCCTGGGACCAGAAAAGCTCGCCCTGCGTGCCCGCGGGGACGTTCACGCCGGGGACGACGGCCGCGGACGTCACCACGGCCACGATGACGTGGTACGACGTCGCCAGCTGCTGGTAGTTCGGCAGCATGCCGGTCGCCGTGTAGCCGGTCAGGTCCACGATCTCGACCGGGAAGTGCTTGGCGGCGTCGGGCCTGGAGGCGTAGTCCGTCGGCGTGTACACCTCGAGCTGCGCGGTGACGCCGCTGCGGACACCCGTGAGCCGACCGCGGCCGTCCGGGGCGATGACGAGCTGCTGCGTGTCGTGCGCGGCCGCGCCGGGCACGCCAGCGTTGTTCAGGTGGTACTGCGCCGAGGAATCACCGAGCAGCTGCGCCCAGGACGTGTAGAAGCCGCCGAGCGCGTTGATCGTGAACAGGAACGTCGCCGCCAGGCATAGCTGGGTGCCCAGCAGCAGGCCAATCCGGCCCGCCACCGGCTTCGCGCCGCGCCCGGCCAGCCGCGGCCAGAGCCAGAGCGTCAGGCCGGCGGAGGCGAGCGTGACGAAGCCCAGCAGGAGCAAGAACCCCTTGCCCACGATGTTCACGCCGCGCCCACCTAGCTCTGTCCCAAGATCTATGGAACAGAGACTAACGAGCGGGCGACGTCTGGCGCGCGAGATGCGTAACAGGCCTGTATTAAATCAGCCTTAGCCTTGCGCCAAAACTTGGTTCAGCCCTGCTTCGACCAGGTTTCATACGCGTCGGCGACCTCATCGACGTCGCCGTCCATCAGGATCTTCCCTGCCTCGATCCAGATCGCCCGGTCGCAGGTGTCCCGGATCGCCGCCATCGAGTGGCTGACCACGAACACGGTGCCCGCGCTGGCCCGCAGCTCGCGGATGCGCTGCTCGCTCTGCGCCTGGAACTTCGCGTCGCCGGTGGCCAGCGCCTCGTCGATCATCAGCACGTCCTGGTCGCGCGAGGCGGCGATGGCGAACCGCAGCCGCGCGGCCATACCCGAGGAGTAGGCCTTCATCGGCAGGTTCATCGCGTGCGGGTTGGTCTCCTGGATCCGGGAGAAGTCCACGATGCCCTGGTAGCGCGCGTTGGCCTCGGCCTTGGACATGCCCATCGCCAGGCAGCCCACGATGACGTTGCGCTCACCGGTCAGGTCCGGCATCAGCGCGGCGTTGATGCCGAGCAGCGAGGGCTGGCCGTCGGTGTAGACGCCGCCGCCCTTCTCCGGCGGGAGCAGGCCCGCGATGGCGGCCAGGGTGGTCGACTTGCCGGAGCCGTTGCGGCCGATCAGGCCGATGCTCTCGCCGCGCCGGGCCACGAAGGAGATCCCGCGCACGGCGTGCACCTCGCGGATCGTCGGCGAGGTGCGCCGGGAGACGATCCGGGACAGAGCGCCGGTCGCCGAGCCGCGGCCGGTGCCCGCGCCGTGGATCCGGTAGACGATGTTGAGGTTGTCCACGACGACCGTCGGCTGGTTGGTCGCCGCCTCGGCGCGCCGCTTGGCCCGCTCTTCTATGATCTGCGCGCGCAGGGCGGCGAGCTCCTCCTCGGAGAAGCTGTGCTCGCCCTCCTTGCCCTGGATGGCGCGCAGCACCTGACTGGGCAGGACCTTGGGGGTGTCAGCCACGGCCGTACTGCTCCTCTGCCTTCCAGAAGTACACGAAGCCGCCCACACCGGCGAGCAGCGCCCAGAACACCAGGACGGCCCAGGCGTACGCGGGCTGGTGCAGCGAGTTGACCGCGGCCTGGTAGTCGGCCGCCGTCGCGTAGGACGCGCGCGACGGCATGCTGATCATGCAGTTGCGCACCACGGTGATGAACAGCGCCGGCGGGTCGTAGTAGAGCGCCAGCTTCACCCAGTGCGGAATGCCGGCGCGGTCGGTGACCGAGGCGATGCTGTACATGACGCCGCACAGGTACATCCAGGTGCGGCTGATGAACGGCAGCAGCTGGGCGGTGTCGGTGAGCACCGAGCCCATCCGCGCGACGATCATCGCCATGCCGTTGCAGAAGACGCTGAACATGATCAGCGCCGGGATCACCAGCAGCCAGTGCAGGGTCGGCGCCTCCCGCAGGCCGAGCGCCACGCCGACCACGATGATCATCGAGAAGCCGAGCTGCTGCAGCTGGATGATCGTCGCCGACATCGGCAGGCAGGCCCGCGGGAAGTGCAGCGCGCGGATCAGCACCAGCTGGTCGCTGATCGAGCGCGAGCCGTTGATCATCGAGGTCTGCAGGAAGTTGAACAGGAAGACGCCGATGACCAGGAAGAGCAGGAACTTCGGCACACCGCGGCTCTGGGTGAACAGGATGCCGAAGACGAAGTAGTACACCGCCACGTTGAGCACCGGCGTGAGCAGCTGCCAGAGCTGGCCGAGCCGCGCGTTGGAGTACAGCGAGCGGTTCTTCGCGGTCGCGTACCCGGTGATGAAGTGCCGCCGCTGCCACAGCTGCGCGGCGTATTCGAACAGCGGAGGGCGCTTGCCGCTCTGCTTGAGCCCGTACTTGGCGGCCAGCGCGACGCCGCCGAGATCGGCGTATTCGGGATCGAGCGCGGGGGGAGGCAACTCCTCCAGCACGATGCCGCCGGGTTCACTCACTGCTTCGCCTTATATCCTCGTCGAGATCCATCAGATGACCGGGGGTCTTCCGAGCCTGGTCATCCGCCACACGGTACTCCAGCCCATCGGCTGCCGGGGGCCGCAGGGGGTCCGCCAGCCCGCGGCGAAGCCGCGGAACCAGACCCTCAGCGCCGCCGGGGAACGCAGCCTGGCCACGGTCAGCACCGTCCAGACGCCCAGGTAGACCGGCACCAGGGCCCCAGGAAGATTACGCCGGGCGAGCCAGACTCGGTTGCGTGCCACGTTGTAGTTGTACGTCGCGTGCCTGCTCGGCAGCGTCTTCGGGTGCAGCAGGGTCACGTCGGAGCGGTACTCGATGCTCCAGCCCGCGTCCAGCGCCCGCCAGGCCTGGTCGGTCTCCTCGTGGCAGTAGAACCAGTCGTCCGGCAGCCCGCCGACCTGGTCGACGACCGCGGTGCGGATCGCGCTGGCGCCGCCGAGGAACGTGGTGACCTGCGAGGAGTGGTTCGGGTCGCCGACCCGGACCCGGGGCACGTGCCGGCGCTGGACCTCGCGGCTGACCGGGTCGCAGATGCGGAACGAGACGATGCCCAGGCGCGGGTTCGCGGCGAACGCGGCACGCACGTGCTCGGCCGACTCGGGGCCGTCCAGCCTGCCGTCGTCGTCGAGCACCAGGATCGCCTCGGGGCGCTGGTCCGGGGGCAGCGCGAGCAGCACCTCGAAGCCGCGGTTGCGGCCGCCCGGGATGCCGAGGTTCTCCGGCAGGTCCAGCGTGCGGACGCCGTCGAGGCCGGGCAGCTCGGAGGCCTTGATGCCGTTGCCGACCACGACCACGTCGATCGGCTCGCCCTTCTGGCCGGCGACGGACTCCAGCAGCTCGACCAGCTCGGCGGGCCGGTTGCCCATCGTGAGGATCACGGCGCCCAGACGCATCTCGGTCACGTCAGCCACCTTCTAGGCCTTGAGCCGGCTCGAGAGCACGATGGAGACGAAGTGCAGCACCACCATGATCGCGGAGATGACCGCCAGGATCACCAGCGCGGCCTTCGTGAACGGCTGGTCGTGCGCGAACAGGTCGAGGACGCCGGCCAGCAGCACCAGCATCGAGGACTCGATGCCGACGATCAGCCGGTGGACCTTGAAGATCTGGGCGGCGGAGCGCAGCTTCGCGGCGCCGGCGGCACGCGGCACGACGGAACCCTCGGTCGCCGCGGTCAGCCCGGCGCGCGAGCGGGCCACGTCGACGAGGTCGCTCTCGGACTTCACCAGGATCACGAACAGCGCGGTGGCCAGGCCGAGCACGGCCCACCCGTCCAGGTGCAGGCTGCTCGCCCGGAAGCCCAGGCCGACCAGGAACGCGGCCTCGGCGAAGTAGGCGCCGATCCGGTCGAGGTAGACCCCGACGATCGAGGTCTGCTGCCGCCAGCGGGCGAGCTCGCCGTCGACGCAGTCGAACAGCAGGTACAGCTGCACGAAGAAGGCGCCGAGGATCGCTCCGCCGATGCCGGGGATCAGCAGGGCGGGGCCCGCGAGCACCCCGGCGACGATCATCAGGTAGGTGTAGCCGTTCGGCGAGATCGGCGAGTTGACCAGGAGCCTGGTGGTGCGCAGGGAGATCCTGCGCATGTAGAGCCGGCCGGCCCAGTGCTCGCCGTTGCGGCGCTGCATCTTCTCCGGCGGCTGGACGACGGCACGGAGCTCATCGAGCGTAGGTAGCGACATAACCCTTCACCGCGTCATCGATCTGCGAGCGGGACAGGTCCAGATGTTCCAGGATGGTGAACCTGCCCGGTCTTGTGTGCGGCGCGTACGTTACCGCGTCCGCGAACTGACCGATATCAAGTCCCAGATCCCGCGGGGTAACCGGCAGTTCGTGCCGCGTCAACACCGCGGCCATCTCGGCCGCCAGCGCGTGCTCGCCGCGCAGGTGGGTGGCGAAGACGGCGCCGACACCGCACTGCTCGCCGTGCTGCCCGGCCTGCTTCGGGAACAGCTGGTCTATCGCGTGGCTGATCTCGTGGCAGGCGCCGGAGGACGGGCGGCTGGTTCCGGCGACGGCCATCGCCTGGCCGGAGAGCACCAGGCCGTTGGCCAGCACGCCGAGGAAGCCGGCGTCGTCGATCGTGCCGGGGTGGTGCAGGATCGCCTCGGCGGCGGTACGGGCCATCGCCGCGGCCAGGCCGTCGATCGGCTCGCCGGTCTCCCGGTGCGCGAGCTCCCAGTCGGCCAGCGCGCACAGGTTCGACAGGGCCTCGCCGATCCCGGAGCGCACGAAGCGCGGCGGGGCCTGCCGGATGAGGTCGAGGTCGATGACGACGCCGATCGGGTTCGGCACGCCGTAGGAGCCGGTGCCCGCGTCGTTCTCCAGGGTGGCGACCGGCGAGCACACCCCGTCGTGCGCCAGGTTCGTGGCGACGGCGACCAGGGGCATGCCGAGCCGGGCAGCGGCGTACTTCGCGGCGTCGATCACCTTGCCGCCGCCGATGGCCACGAGGGTGTCGTACGGGGCTTTGTCGGCGCGGACGCGGTCGGCCAGGTCCACCGCGGCGTCCAGGCTGGCCCGGGAGACCGTGAACCAGCCGACGTCTTGGGGCAGGTCCCCGGCGAGCTGCTCGCGCAGCTGCGTGCCGGAGCCCTCGCTGATCGCGACCGCCAGCCGGCCGGAGGCCGAGATGCGCTGGTCGGCAAGGATCCCGGGCAGCTCGGCCGCGACGCCCGGACCGATGCGCACCGCCGCCGGGGCCTGGATCAGCCTACTGAGGACGGCCATCTACTGTCCCCGCACCGCCGCGACGATGGAGCGCGCCTTGGCGAGGTCGTCGTGGTTGTCGATCTCGACCCAGGACACGTCGCCGATCGGGGCGACGTCCACCCGCAGGCCGCGGTCGACGAGCTCCTGGTAGCCGTCCTCGTAGTAGAGCTGCGGGTCGCGATCGAAGGTGGTGCGCAGCGCGTCCGCCAGGTCCTCGGCGGCCTCCGGCTCGATCAGCGTCACGCCGATGTACTCGCCGGTCGCGTTCGCCGGGTTCATCAGCTTCGTGATGCGCTTCACGCCGGCCTCGGCGGACCAGATGACCTTCATCTCCTCGTCGGCGAGGGATTTCACGGTGTCCAGGGCCAGCAGGACGCGGGACGAGTAGCCCGGCTTCTCCCGCTCGGCCAGCAGCGCGCGCTCGACCGACACCGGATGCACGGTGTCGCCGTTGGCCAGGATCACGCCCTGCTTGAGCAGGTCGCGCGCGCACCAGAGCGAGTACGCGTTGTTCCACTCCTCGGCCTTGTCGTTGTGCACGAGGTGCAGCTCGAGGCCGTACTTCTCCTCGAGCCGCTCCTTGCGCTCGTGCACCGCCTCGGCCCGGTAGCCGACCACGATCGCGGCCTCGGTCAGGCCGACCTCGGCGAAGTTCGCGAGGGTCAGGTCGACGACGGTCAGGCCCCGCTCCTCGTCCACCGGCACCAGTGCCTTGGGCAGCGTGTCCGTGTACGGGCGCAGGCGGCGGCCCGCGCCGGCAGCGAGGATGAGCCCGATCATCGGGCGCCGCCTGAGGAGGCGGCGGCCCGACTGTCGAGACCTGCGGCGAGGATGAGTCCGATCATGGCCGACAGCCTATCGGTGGATGTCTCGCAACCCCACTTCTGCTGTCGCCGCGGTGACGATTACCGCACAGGTGTTACCGATCGTGCCGGAAGCGCCAGCCGGCCCAGGCCGAGACGATCATGTCACGCAGGTCGCGGCTCGCGCTCCAGCCGATCTCCTGCCCGGCCAGCTCGGCGGAGGCGACCAGCTTGACCGGGTCGCCGGGGCGGCGCGGCACGATCACCGGCGGCAGGTCGATGCCGGTGTGCTCCAGGATCGTGTCGATGACCTCCTTGACCGAGGCGCCGATCCCGGTGCCCAGGTTCAGGGTCAGCGAGGCCTCCGCGTCCCGGTTGAGCCGCAGCGCGGCGGCGACGTGCGCCTCGGCCAGGTCGGCGACGTGGATGTAGTCGCGGATGCAGGTCCCGTCCGGGGAGGCGTAGTCGTCGCCGAAGATCAGCGGGTTCTGCCCGGCCTCGAGCTTGGTGAAGACCATCGGGATCAGGTTCAGCGCGACCGGGTCGCCGAGCTCGGGGGCCCCGGCGCCGGCGACGTTGAAGTAGCGCAGGTTCGCGAAGGCGAACTCCTTGCCCGCCAGGCGCTGCGCGCGCGCCACGTCCTTGATGACCCACTCGCCGACGAGCTTGGTCTCGCCGTAGGGGGAGGCCGGGGTGCACGGCGTCTGCTCGGTGACCAGTTCGACGTCGACCTCGCCGTAGACCGCGGCGGAGGAGGAGAAGACGAACTTGCCCACACCCGCCTCGACGGCCGCGTCCAGCAGCGTGCGCAGGCCCTCCAGGTTCTCCTCGAAGTACCAGGTGGGCCGGTCGACGGACTCGCCCACCTGCTTCTTCGCCGCGACGTGGATCACGCCGCCGACCCCGTGCTCGGCGATCACCTTCGCCACCGCGGACCGGTCGTGCACCCGGGCGATCTCGGCCGGCACGCCGTCCGGGATCCGGTCCTTCGCACCGGTGGACAGGTCGTCGAGCACGACGACCCCCTCGCCGGCCGCGAGCAGCGCCCGGGTCACGTGCGATCCGATGTACCCGGCCCCGCCGGTAACAAGCCACGTCGTCATACCTTGACCCTACCTTCGCCTACGTCAGCTGCATCCCGATATCCCTGACAGATTCTAACAAAATCCAACATGAACGCGCGAGATCCATCACGAAGATTTAGTCGGCTACGGCCGGCCGGGGCTCAGTCGGGCAGGACGGGTGCCGCGGGCCGGGTCCAGAAGCGCACCGACTCGCCGACCGCGAGAACGGCCAGGTAGGCGGCGAGCAGCCAGACGAGCAGGCTCAGCGTCTGCGCGGAGCCGATCGTGACGGCCAGCGCCGCGAGAAGCACCGAGCGGCCGAGGTTGCCGCCGAGCGCGACGGACAGCCAGTGCGGCGGCTGCCCCGCATCGGCACGGATCCGGTACACGACGTCGTAGTGGTGGTAGATCACCACGGCCAGCATGGTGAACGTGGCGGCGCCGAGCAGTGCGTCGTTGACGATGAGGCCGAGCATCACGACGTACGCGATGAACTGGATCGCCGGAGGCGTCAGCCAGCCGAGTTTCGCGGCCAGCGGCTCGCGGGCCGCCACCTTGATCGCGAGCGGCAGGTCGCACATCGCCCCGAGTGCGCCGACGGCCTCTTCGGTGCGGATTCCGTTGCCCGCCAACGAACGCCGCACCCGACCGGCCGTCGTGTACGCGGCCGCGAGCACGCCCCAGATCAGCAGAACGCTGAAGACGACGCGCGGGGTGGTCGACGCCGTGAGGATCGCGATCAGGGCCCAGCGCTCGCCGATCGGCAGCACGACGACCTTGCGGGCCCAGTAGCCCGGGCTGCGGCGCGGGGCGTCGGCCGCGGTGACGGGCTTTGCGGCGGCGGGCTGGCCGCGCAGCGACTCGTGGTACGCGAAGTCGACGTGGTGGCGCAGCGTCTGAAGTACCATCGCGGCCGCGGCGAGCAGCCAGACGCCGTGGTCGTGGCCGCCGCCGCGCGCGGCGCCGAGCGCGAGACCGGCGTAGACCGCGTACTCCTTGGCACGGTCGAAGGTCGCGTCGAGCCAGGAGCCGATGCGCGAGAACTGCAGCGAGTAGCGGGCAAGCTGGCCGTCGGTGCAGTCCAGCGCGAAGGAGAAGTAGAGGGCGATCGCGGTGCACACGTAACCGGCGCGGGTTCCCGTCGCGGCGGCCGCCGCGCCCGCCACGGCGATCAGCAGCGAGAGCGTGGTGACGAGGTTCGGGGTCCAGCCGCGGCGCGCGGCCCAGCGCGCCAGGTAGCGGGTCCAGGGCGAGACGCAGTACGTGGTGAACAGGCCGTCGTCGCCCTTGACCGCGCGGCGCAGCCGGACCGCCTCGTCGTCCACGGCCGCGATCTCGGCGTACACGTCCTTGCGCGCGGACAGCGGTTCGGCGACCAACCGCGCGACGAGCTCCGGCGGCAGCGCGGTCTCGTGCACGGCGATGCCCTGGGCGCGCAGCAGATCGGCGAACTCGTCGGCGAGCAGCGGCTTCGGCGCCGTCAGCCGGGCGGCGGGCGAGGTGCCGTCCACCCGGTGCGCCGTCAGGTCGGGGATCGCGCGCAGCTCGGCCGCCAGCCGTTCCCGGGCCGCGCCGGTGACGACCAGCACGCCCGGTGCGTGCGCGGCCTCCCACCTCGGGTCGAGCAGGGCGAGGCGCAGCGCGTGCGGGTGGGCGGCCAGCCGCGGGTCGACCAGGGCGATCTTGCCGGAGTGTGAGGAGCTGGCCACGGCGCGGGCGGTGGCGGCCGGCCCGTCCGCCGTGATCACGGTGACGCCGAGGCCGGAGAGCGCCGTGCGCAGGTGGCTGTCTCCGTCCACAGGCTGCGGACCGCTCAGTATGGCGGTGACATGGGTGGCGGCGGTCGTGCGCACGGGGTGTTTCACTCCTAGGCCGGTTCGGTCCCTGTGGGTCCCTATGGGTCCGTGTGGGTGCGGTGGATCCGGTCAGCAACCGTAGCCCGCCACCGGATCCGATACCATCCCTAAAACGCTGGACGCGCTGGTTAGCGAGGAAGTCTTGCCGGAGCAGAACAACACCGCGACGCCTGACTTAACAGTCGTGGTCATCGGGTACAACGATGCCGCCCGGCTGCCGGAGGCGGTGCGCTCGGCCCTCGATCAAACGTTGCACAATCTCGAGGTCGTCGTGGTCGACGACCATTCCTCGGACGACACCCCGCAGGTGGTGGCCCGGCTCGCCGCCGAGGACCCGCGGGTGCGGTTCGTGCGCCTTGAGCAGAACAGCGGCGGCTGCTCGAAGCCGCGCAACACCGGGATCGAGCACGCGCGCGGCCGCTACGTGATGTTCCTGGACTCGGACGACGTGCTCGACCGGCACGCGGGCCTGAACATGCTGCAGGCGGCCGAGGAGTACGACGCCGACCTGGTCTCCGGGCTGTGCATCCGGCGGCACGTCAACCGCTCGGGCCTGGTCGAGGACGTGCCGTGGTGGCCGGAGATGTACACCGAGCGCCGGGTGCTGGAGTCCGCGGCGGACGACCCGGACCTGCTGCGCGACACGCTCTCGACGAACAAGTGCTACCGGCTCGAGTTCCTGCGCGAGAACGCGATCCGCTTCCCGGAGGGCTTCCACTGGGAGGACCTGCTCTTCTCGGCCACCGCCTACCTGCACGCCCGTAAGATCGTGCTGATCCCGAACCCGGTGTACTACTGGGAGGTCATGGTCCGGGTCGCGGCCAAGTCCATCTCGAATCAGCGCTCGAATATCGGCAACGTGCGGGACCGGATCGGCATCCACCGCAAGGTGGACGCGGTGCTCGAAGGCTTCCCGGACGAGGCCGGGCGCGCGGAGATCCAGCTGGCCAAGGCGGCCAAGTTCATCGAGCACGACCTCGTGCTCTACCTGCGCGAACTGCCGTACCAGACGGACGAGTACATCACCGAGTGCCGGCAGCTGTTCCGCGACTACCTGCAGACGCTCCCGCTGGAGGCCGCCTTCGCGCGCTGCCGGCACCGCGTCGCCGTCGCGGGCGCGTTCCTGATGCTCAGGGAGAACTGGCCGGGCCTGGTCACGGTCTCGGAGAACCTGCTCGACCGGACGCGCGTGAGCACGGACCTGGTCGAGCGGGAGGGCCGGATCTACTGGTGTGACAAGGGTTATCTCGACGACGACTTCGGCCGGCTGGCCCTGGACGTGACCGAGGCCGGGTACCACCAGCTCTCGCTGCCCGAGTCCAATCTGGCGACCCGGCTGACCGGCCTCGACGTGGTGTCCGTGACCCGGAGGAACGGCCGGATCCGGCTGTCCGGCGAGACCGTGAACCCGCTCGGCAAGGTACCGGCCGACGTGCCGCTGACCGCGCAGCTGGAGTTCCGGCCCGGCCAGCGCGCGCTGCGCCAGTACCGGGTGAAGGTGGCCGAGGTCAGCCACGAGGGCGACCGGATCCGCTGGTCCGGCGAGGTGGACGTGACCAGGACGGTCCGCCCGGTCGGCGTGGTCGACCAGATGTTCGAGGTCAGATTCCGCCTCAAGGCCGGCGATCTGGGCACCATGGCGACGCGCGTCACGGCGATCCACCTGCCCGAGGCGGCCGCCGAGCTCGAGCTGCCCGCGCGCCCGCTGCTGACGAAGGCCGTCGGCGACCGCTGGGCCGTGCGCATCAACCACCGCGGCGTCGTCACGCTGCAGATCGTGTCGCACAACCCGATCGCCAAGCGGGTCAACGCCTCCTTCGAGCGCAACGCGACCGGCACCGGCGGCGGCAGCATGCTGCGACTCGTGCAGAAGGCCATGCGGACCGCGCAGAAGGCGAACGATCCGCGGCTCAAGCGCAAGGTCTACGCCGCGCTGTGCAAGCTTCCGGTGAAGAAGGGCTCGGTCGTCTTCGAGTCGCACATGGGCCTGTCCTACAGCGACAGCCCGAAGTACATCTACGAGGCGCTGCGGCACCACGGCTACCAGGGCCGCGTGACCTGGTCGTACGCCGAGAACACCAACGGCTTCCCCAAGGACGCCAACCTGGTCGCGCGCAACTCGTGGGCGTACCTGCGCGCGCTGGCCCGCGCCGAGTTCTGGGTGGACAACCAGGGCTTCCCCCAGTGGATGGCGAAGCGCGGCCACACCACGTACATCCAGACCTGGCACGGTACGGCGCTCAAGACCATGGGCGTGAACACGCCGCAGGTCAAGGCGATGCTGACCGGCCAGCGCAAGGCACTGGCCAGGGCCGTCAACCGCTTCGACCACTTCCTGGTGCGCGGCGAGTACGACATCAGGACCCTGGTCGAGGCGTTCGAGATGCGCGCCGAGCCGCTGCGCGTCGGCTACCCGCGCAACGACCTGCTCCTGTCGCCCGAGCGCGCCGAGCTGTCCGCGTCGCTGCGGGCCCGCTTCGGCTTCGCCGAGGACAAGACGGTGCTGCTCTACGCCCCGACCTTCCGCAACACCTCCGGGCCGTTCAAGCCGGACTTCTCCTTCGAGGACTTCGCGCGCGAGTTCGGCGACACGCACCTGCTGCTCGTGCGGGCGCACTACCTGAACTCGGTATCGGTGCCGGAGCACGCGCGCGGCGCCGTGCAGGACGTGTCGAAGTACCCTGACGTGACAGAGCTCTTCCTCGCCTCGGACGCGCTGATCACGGACTTCTCCTCGGTCATGTTCGACTACTCGCTGCTGGACCGGCCGATGGTCTTCTTCGCGCCGGACAAGGCCGGCTACACGCAGGACCGCGGCACCTACTTCGACCTGGAGGCCGAGGCGCCCGGTCCGTACACGACGGATCAGGAGTCGTTCTTCAAGGCGCTCGCCGCCCTCACCCCCGAATCGCACCGCGAGGAGCGCCGGGCGTTCGCCCAGCGCTTCGGCGAGTACGAGAAGGGCACCGCCGCCGAGCAGGTCTACCAGCGGTTCTTCGCGAAGGGCGGCAAGTGATGGCCCCGATCCGCGACATCGTCATCGTCTGCAACAACATCGACGAAGCGGGCGGCGCGCAGCGCTGGGCCCGTTCGATGGGCGATTTGCTCAGCAGCGAGGGTCACCGCGTGCTGCTCATCGGCGTCGCCGGGGTGGCGAATCCGCACGACTACGCGGCGGAGTACGAGGACGGCCAGCCGCCCTACCGCACGGCCCTGCTGCACGAGAAGCCCGTGCACGTCGTCCACCGGCCCGCGATCGATGTCCGGCTGCGCCACCCGCGTGCCGGGCTCAGGCACCGCGGGTACCTGAGCCTCCAGCAGGAGGGCGCGGACCGGCTCAGCCACCTGGTGGGCTCGCTCGACACCGAGAACGCGGTCATCATCTGCGTCCAGGTCTTCGCGATGGAGTGGGTCGCGAAGGCGGACACGCACGGCATCCCGGTCATCGGCATGAGCCACGAGTCGTACGCCGCGTCGATGGCGTCGAGCCGGGGCGCGCGCGTGAAGAAGCTCTACGCGAGCCTCCCGCGCTTCGTCGCGCTGACCGAGCAGGACGCGAGCGACTGGACGACCAAGGGCGGCATGAACAACGCCGCCTCGATGCCGAACCCGCTGCCGTTCCCGGCGGCCGGCGGCGCCGATCCGGACGCGCACGTCTGCGTCGCTCTCGGCCGGCTGTCCCAGGAGAAGGGCTTCGACCTGCTCCTCGAGGCCTGGTCCTACGTCGCCAAGTCCCGTCCCGGCTCGGACTGGCGCCTGAGGATCTACGGCGACGGCCCCGACCGGCCGGCGCTCGAAGCCCAGGCGGCGGCCTTGGGGATCGCCTCCTCGGTCTCGTTCGAGGGCGCCACGAACCAGGTACCCGAGGCCCTGCGCAGCGGTTCGATCTTCGTGAGCACCTCGCGCGCGGAGGGCTTCCCGATGACGCTGCTGGAGGCGCAGGCCTGCGGCCTGCCGTGCGTCGCGTTCGACTGCGCCCCCGGCGTGCGCGAGATCCTGCAGGACGGCGTGCTCGTCTCCCTGGGCAACACCGAGGCGTTCGCCGACCAGCTCGGCAGGCTGATGGACGACGACCACCTGCGCCGCGCGCTCGCGAAGGCCGCGCCGGACTCCGTGGCCCGCTATGCGCCCGACGTCATCGCGCTGCGCTGGGAGCGCCTGTTCACGCTCGTACACCGCTGACGAGTCAACGGGATCGCGGATCGCAGGCCCGCGGACGGCCGACCGCGAATCAGCGCCCGTACCAGTCCAGCACGCGCAGCGCCCGCAGCGTGTTCCAGCGGCTCGGCTTCCCCTCGCCCTCGTCCAGGGCGAAGTGGAGCCGGTCGACATGCGGATTCTCCAGCGCCCACACGCCGTTCGCGTCCCGCTTGGACTCGACGAGCTCGACCGCCTCGCGCAGCCGCTCGTCCGGCTCGGCCCCGGCCGCGCGCAGGTAGTCGAGACCGCGCAGCACGTCGTAGTACCAGAACGTCGGATACGAGAACTGGTCCCAGGCGGCCGGCGCCTCGGTCTTCCGATCGAACGCGATCACCTCGCCGCTGGACAGGCTCCGGCGCATCCGGCGCTCGACCAGGTACTCCTGCCCCCGCAACCGGGCCGCGCGCACCCGGGCGGTCCACGCCGGATCCTGCTCGCCGGGCGACCGCTCGTACTCCGACAGCCCTTCGAGCACTTCGATCGTCGTGTGGAACGAGCTGCGGGTCGAGCCGTTCTCCTGCTCGCAGTTCCAGCCGCCGTCGTCCATCTGCTCGCCGAGCAGCCGCTCGACCACCGGCCTGACCTCCTCGCCGAAGTACGCGCCGATCGCCACGGTCCGGCCGTTGATGCACGGCTCGGTCTCCCCCTCGAAATACGGCTCTCCGTCGTGCTCCCACTGCACGTTCTCACGCACCAGCCCGACCGCACGCCGGGCCGCGGCGCTGTCCGCACGCAGCCCGAAGTCGCGCAGCAGCGCCAGGCTGGCGGTCGTCGACGTGCCCTGTGGGAACAACGTGCCCTGCCGCGCCGGCCCGATCCCGGCCCACCAGTGCGCGGCGGCCTGTGACAGGCCTTCAGGGGTCTCGTTCGTCCACTGCCCGCCCGGCAGCTGCAGGTCCAGCAGACGGGCGCCCCAGCCCTCCTGCTCGACCCTGGCCCGCTCGGCGGCGACCTCGTCAGCGGGCGCCGCGGTAAGGTCGCGCATCACCTGCCAGCGGATCGCCGGGTCGCCCTCCAGCAGCCATCCGACCGCGTCCATCAGGCCCTACCTCCTTGTGGGAAATCCTGACTTGTCGGGTCGAATCTAGACGGCGCCGCCGACAGTCGGGATTTCGAGCGTGAACAGCGCGCCGGGACCGGGGTGCGCGTTGCGCGCGGTGACCTTGCCGCCGTGCGATTCGGCCACCTGCGCGACGATCGCCAGGCCGAGGCCGGAGCCGGGGCGGTCACGCATCTCGGCGGATCGGTAGAAGCGGTTGAAGACGTGCGGCAGGTCCTCTTCGGGGATGCCGGGGCCGTGGTCGCGGACCGTCAGCACGCCCTGCGCGGCGAGCCGCAACTCGACGAGGCCGGCGCCGCCGGAGAACTTGGCCGCGTTGTTGATCAGGTTGCCGACGGCGCGTTCCAGCCGCTCGGGGACGCCGAAGACGGTGCAGGGCTCGGTGGAGACCCGGAACTCGGTCCCCGGCCAGTGCAGGCTCGCGCGGTCGACGACGCGCTTGGTCAGCTCGTCCCAGCGGACCTGGGTGATGACCGCCTCGGGCTCCTCGCCGCGCGCGAGCTCCATCGTGTCCGCGACGAGGCCGGTCAGCTCGTCGATGCCGGTGAGCAGCGAGTCGATGACGCGCTTGCGGTCCATCTCGTCGAGGCGGTCGAACTTGTCGAGGACCTCGGCGTTCATCCGCAGCGAGGTGAGCGGCGTGCGCAGTTCGTGGGAGGCGTCTGCGACCAGCTGACGCTGCTTCACGGCCGCGTCCTGGACCGCCGCGAGCATGGCGTTGAAGCTCACTGCGAGCCTGCCGAGCTCGTCCTCGTCGGAGTGCTTGCCGAGGTCGATCCGGTGGGCCAGTTCCCTGGGCTCCCTGGCGATGCGCTCGGCGGCTGTCGTCAGCTGCGCGACCGGGCGCAGCGCGGTGCGGGTGACCCACCAGCCGAGCAGGGCGGCCAGGAAGATGGCGCCCACGCCGCCGAGGGCGAGCCTGAGCTCGAGCTGCTTGAGCTCGGTGTCGATGCCGGAGAGCGGGAGCGCGACCATCACGGCTTCCCGGGTACCGCCTATGTGCATCGTGTAGACGCGCGCGGAGACGCCATTGAGCTGCACGGTACGGTAGCCGTCCGCCGAGTTGCCGGCGGCGACCCGCAGATCGTCCGGGATGAGCGGGATGGTGGAGCTGTTGCCCTGGTTCATCACGGTCGGGGACTGCGCGGGGACCGTCCGGCCGTTCGCGTAGACGAACTGCGAGATGCCGACCGAGTCGCCGAAGCGGTGGCCGTAGGCGATCTCGTACGCCCGCTGCGCCGCCGGGGAGTTGGTGCCGCTCTTGCCCTTCGTGCCGCCCGTCTTCTGCTTATTCTGGTACTTGGCCATCGCGGACAGGCCGGTGGCCTGCCGGGCCAGCTGGGTGTCCATGTTGGCGAGGAGCTCGGTGCGCACGGCGACGTAGCCGAAGACGACGCAGGCCGCGATCCCCACCGACACCGCGACGGCCGCCGCGATGATCATCCGGGTCCGGAGCTTGCGCTTTCCCCAGCGCCACTCGCCCTGCCTGAGCCGGCTCCTCACCGCGCCATCACGCGGGGGTCCGCACCGTGTAGCCCACACCTCGCACAGTGTGAATCATACGCGGCGCGTTTCCCGGCTCGGTCTTGCGACGAAGCACGGAGATGAAGACCTCCATCGAGTTCGAGCCCGGCACCCCGTCGTATCCCCAGACGCGGTCGCGGATCAGCTCGCGGGTCACCACCCGGCCGGCGTTGCGCAGCAGCAGTTCGAGCAGGTCGAACTCGATCTTCGTCAGGTCCTCGGTGTGCCCGGCCCGGCGCAGCTGCCGCGCGCCGAGGTCCAGCACCAGGTCGCCGCAGCTGAGCAGGCCCGGTTCGACCGGTGGCTCGACGACCGCGCGGCGCAGCAGGGCGTTGATCCGCGCGACGAGTTCGGCCAGCGCGAAGGGCTTGACCAGGTAGTCGTCCGCGCCGGCGTTCAGGCCGAGCACGCGGTCCTGGACGGCGTCGCGCGCCGTGAGCATGAGGACCGGGGTGCGGTCGTTGGCCGCGCGCAGCGCCCGGGCCACGCCGAGGCCGTCCAGTCCGGGCATGGCGACGTCCAGCACGATCAGGTCCGGCGGGCTGGCACTCACGGAGTTCAGCGCCTGCTGACCGTCGGCCGCCAGGTGGATTCCGTAGCCTTCGAGCTTGAGTGCGCGGCCGAGGGCCTCGCGCACCTCGCTGTCGTCCTCGACGATCAGCACCTGAGCCGTATCCGTTCCAATCACCTCACCAGAATGGACGAACCGCCCAAAAAACGGCTGAGAAGAGTGTCACGGGTTGGCCTCGACAGCCGCCCCAGGGGCGGTCGAGCAACCTCGATGAGGCTGCTCACCTGCGAGTATGCCGAGAAGTGGTCAGCTTGTCGAGGTACCGGACGCCCCCGGCGCGGCGTGCGCCGAGGCGGTCGGGAGGAGCGGTTCGCACACCTTCAGCGCCGCGGAGACCTTCGGATCGGCCGGGTTGAGGCCGCCGAGGTAGCGCGCGTCGCCGGTGGGCCGGGCGGCGGGGGCCACGACGGTCGGCCGCGTGGCGGGAACGCTCTCGCCCTGCTGGGCCATGCAGCTGCGGAAGGCGGCGAGGCGGGTGCTGCCGCCGCCGAAGCCCGCGCCGCCGGTGGGCCGCAGCGGGGCGCAAGCCTGCATCGCGGCTGCGGTCGTCGGGTTGGACGTCGCCAGGCCTGGGAAGCCGCCCACCACGGTCCGCCGGGCACCCGGGGTGTAGCCGGCCCCGGCGGAGTGGCTGCGCCGGCCGGCGAACGCGCCGCTGGCCGGCACCTTCACACCGTGCCGGCTGAGGCAGGACAGGTACGCCGGGTACCCGCTGGCGGCGCTCCCGGTCGCGGCCCCGGCCGCGGCGGTCGATCCCGAGCCGGAGGAGCAGCCCGCGATCAGGCCGAGCGCGGCGACGCCCGCGGCCGCCGAAACCAGCGCGCTGACCAGGTATCTGTGCTGAATCAGGTTCATCGGTTCCCCGCTGTGATCGTGGTGGCGTCGACGGTGCCCCCGGAGCCCTGGGTCCCGGAAACGGTGACGGTCTGGCCGGGCTTGAGCTGGCTCAGGCTGCCGGTCGACGAGATCTGCACGGCCGTGCCGCCCGAGGTCTTGACCGTGTAGACCGAGCCGTTGCCCGCGGTGATGTAGAGCGTGTCGCCGGAGACGACGGTGATCGAGCCGGTGATCGAGTCGGTGCCGGTGCCCGAGCCGGTTCCGCCGAAGCCGGCGGAGCCCGAGCCGCCGGTGAACGATCCCCGGCCGCGGCCGGCGCCGAAGGCTGCCGGCGCGCCGGCCCGGGCGCCGCCGGAGCCCGGGCCGCCGACGAGATGCTTCTGCACCAGCACACCGCCGACGAATCCGGCCGCGATCAGGATCCCGGCGGACAGGGCGAGCGTGACCTTGGGCAGCCTGGCGCGCGGCGGACGCGCGGCGAGCTCCTCGGCGAGGTTGTCCGCGCGCGGCGGGATGGAGAGCAGTTCCTCGGCGGTGAGTTCGCCGGGCCCACCGGTTTCGACGAGGCCGTCGCCGAACTCGGCCGTCGCGCCCTCCTCGTCGGCCGGCGCCGCAGGCTCGCCAGCCCGCGGTAGCTCGACGGTGCCCTCGGAGGACTCCGGGAGCGCGGTCTCCTGTGACGTTCCCTGTGACATCGTTCCTCCTGACTCGGCCTCACTCATGGCGCAGCGCCTCGATCGGGTGCAGCTTGGCCGCGCGGTTGGCCGGCAGGGAGCCGAAGACCAGGCCGATCACGGCGGAGACCCCGAACGCGAGCGCGATCGAGGATGGGACCAGCACCGGCTGGATGCCGTCGATGGTGAAGCGGGAGCCGACGACGCCGACCAGCACGCCCAACGCCCCGCCTATCACGGATAAGAAGACCGCCTCGATCAGGAACTGGCCGAGGATCGCGCTCTTCGGGGCGCCGAGGGCCTTGCGGATGCCGATCTCGCGGGTTCGCTCGGTGACCGTGACGAGCATGATGTTGGTGACGCCGATCCCGCCGACCAGCAGGGAGATCGCGGCCACCGCGGCGAGCAGCACGGTGAAGGTCTGCGTCGTGCTCTGCGCGGTGGACAGCAGCGAGGCCTCGTTCGTCACCGTGAACTGCTCGGTGCTCGCGGTCTCGCCGAGGTAGTCCAGCAGCAGGTTGGTGACCTCGGCCTGCGCGGCGCCGGTTGCGCCCGCGTTCGTGGCCTGGACGGCGATCTCGCTCAGCGAGCCGAATCCGGTCAGGCTGTCCTGCACGGTGGTCAGCGGGGCGATCGCGACGTCGTCCGGATCGTTGAACGTGCTGCCGCCGCCCTTGCTCGCCAGCACACCGACCACGGTGTAGGGCACGTTGTTCATCTGGATCGTCTGGCCGATCGGGTCGATCGACCCGAACAGGTCGGTGACGACGGTCTGCCCGATCACCACGACCTTGTTCGCGTGGTTGACGTCGTCCGCGGTGAACGAGGCCCCCCGCGAGACCACGTCGTTGGAGATCGGCAGGTATGCCGGGTACGAGCCGACGACCTGGGAGATCGTGGTCGACGCGCCGTCGTACGTGGCGGTGACGGACGTCGAGGCGACCGGCGCGACGACCGAGACGTCGGGGTCCTGGTCCGAATCGGCCAGGTCCTGCGCGATCGCCGGGGTCAGGTTCGCCGTCGAGCTCTGCGTGCCGCCGCGGGTCGAGGCGGCCCGGCCGACGGCGCTCGTCTGATGGGTGACCAGCAGCAGGTTGGAGCCGAGGCTGTCGATGCGCGCCTGCACGGCCGCGCCGGAGCCCTGGCCGACGGCGATCAGCAGGATGACGGCGCCGACGCCGATCAAAATGCCCAGCGTGGTCAGCCCGGAGCGCAGCTTGTTGGCGCGCAGCCCGCGCAGCGCGAAGCGGAAGACCTCTTGAATCCGCATCGAGATCAGCCTCCTGCGACGACGTGCGGCGTGCGGTCCCGCTCGGCGGCGCCCAGCTTCGGCGGCAGGCCGTCGACCGGGCTGAGCCTGCGGTCCTCCACGATCCGGCCGTCCACCAGCCGCACGAAGCGCTTCGCGTGCTCGGCGATGTCCTCCTCGTGGGTGATCACGACGATCGTGCGGCCGACGGCGTTGAGCCGGTCGAACAGGCCCATCACCTCGTGGCTCGAATGCGTGTCGAGGTTTCCGGTGGGCTCGTCGGCGAGGATCAGCGACGGCGCGTTGACCAGCGCCCGGGCCACGGCCACGCGCTGCTGCTGGCCCCCGGAGAGCTGATTCGGAAGGTGGTCGACCCGGTCGGAGAGCCCGACGAGTTCGAGCGCCGCGAGCGCCCGCCTGCGCCGCTCGGCCCCGCGCACGCCGCCGTAGACCAGCGGCAGCTCCACGTTCTCGAAGGCGGAGGTGCGCGGCAGCAGGTTGAAGGACTGGAAGACGAAGCCGATCTTCCGGTTGCGCACGATGGACAGCTGCGCCTCGTCGAGGCTGCCGATCTCGATGCCGTCGAGCCGGTAACCGCCGCCGGTGGGCACGTCGAGGCAGCCGATGATGTTCATCATGGTCGACTTGCCGGAGCCGGACGCGCCCATGATGGCCACGTAGTCGCCGTGCGGGACGTCGAGGTCCACGCCGCGCAGGGCGTGCACGGCGGACTCGCCCTCGCCGTAGACCTTGGTCAGGCCGCTGATGTGGACGGCGCTCGGGCGGACGGCGCCGGGCCCGATGGCGCCGTCGGTGCCGTCGGTGCCGTCGGCGAAGCCGGTGCTCATCCGCGGCTGCCCGCCCCGGCCCCGGTACCCAGGCCGAGGCCGCCGCCGGTTCCGCCGCCGATCCCGCCGAAGCCGCGGCCGGTCGTGCTCGACCCGGTGCTGGAGGCGCTGATCGTCTCCAGGACGGTCTCACCCTGCGTCAGGCCGGAGACGATCTGCGTGTCGGTGGTGCCGACGACGCCTGTGGTCACCTTCGTCGCCACGTCCTTGCCGTCCTGCACCACGGTCACGTACGAGCTGCCGCCGCTCGTCGTGACGGCCGAGCTCGGCACGTACAGCGCGTCGGTCGCCTCGCCGGTCGTGATCACGATCGACGCCGACTGGCCCGGACGCACGCCGCTCGGCGCGTCGCCGACGAGGTCGAGGGTCACCGCGTACTCGACGACGTTGGACACGACCGTGGACGTCGGCGAGATCGACGCGACCGTCGCGCCGACCGGCGTGTTCGGCAGCGCGTTGAGGGTGATCGTCGCGTCCTGAGCGTCTTTGATCGAGTCGATGTCGGTCTCGGAGACGTCGGCGGTGATCTGCAGCCGGCTCGTGTTCGCCATCGTGATGAAGGCCGAACTCGACGACGAGCTGCCGGACGACGAGGAGGACGACCCCGGGGACGAGCTCGATGAGGAGGACGAACCCGTCCCCGTGCCGGAGCCGGTCCCGGAGGCCGCGGATGTCGTGGTCGCGCCCGTCGTGCTGGACCCGGCGCTGACCTCGCTGCCGACCTGGCCCGCGATGGTCAGGATCGTGCCGCTGGAGGGCGCGGTGATCGTGGTGCCGGCGACCTCCTGCTGCGCGGTGTTGACCGACGCCTGCGCCTGGGTGACAGCCTCCTGATCCTGCGCGATCGTGCCCGGGTCGACCGTGTTGTCGAGCGCCTGCGTGTCCTTCGCGGTCCGCAGCGCGTCCTCGGCGCTGGTCAGCGTGTTCTGGTCCTGGGTGATCTGCGCGGCGCTCGAGCAGCCGGTCGAGGACGAGCCGGTCGAGCCGGTCGAGCCGGTCGAGCAGGCCGGCAGGGCCTGCGCGGCGTTCAGATTGTCCTGGGCCGCGGTGACGGCGTTCTCGTCCGAGGCGAGCTGGTCGTTGTTCACGGCCTGCTGCTGAGCGCTGGGACCGTCCTGCGCCTTGGCGAGGTTGTCCTGAGCGACCGTCAGCTGCTGCTGGGCCTCGGTGAGCGCGAGGTCGGCGCCGGTCGGGTCGATGGTGGCGAGCACCTGACCGGCCGTGACCTGCTGGCCGACCGCGACTTTGACCGCGGTGACCTTGCCGGCGGCGCCGAACGCGAGCGAGGACTGGGCGGCCAGCGCCAGGTTCCCGGAGGCGGAGACCTGGGCGAGTACCGTGCCGCGGGCGACCGTGGCGTCGCGGGTGAACGCACTGGCGGACGCCGCGCCCGTATCACCCACCTCGAGATACGCGGCGGCCGCGGCTCCGACCAGGATGACCGCGAGACCCCCGTTCAGCGCCAGTCGGCGGCGCGAGGTCCGTGAAGACTTCATGAGGCGGAGTGTCCGGACGGCGGCTGAAAATCAGGTGAAGCCCATTCGTTTCACAGGATATGTTCAGCCAACTGTTACACCACTATTACGTTGTGTCAGATCACCGGTATTCGCGTAGGCGCGGGGCGAACCCGAGCACGATCAGGGCGATCGTCGCCGCCATCCAGAACCAGGGCAGCCACAGCCAGCTGACCAGGCCGTTCTCACCCTTCGCCGTGGCGGAGGAGAAGGCCTTCCGGTCGGTGTCGATCACCTTGGCTAGGCCGGTGTCGAAGGCCGCGTACGCCGTCGTGGAGTCGCCGGTTTCGTACTCCGCGAGCGCCCGGGTCCACGCGCTGACCGTCCCCGGACCGACGACTATCGATGTCAGGGTTTCATCTGTCGCAAGATACGTCTCGAGGTCGCCCGAGGCACTCGGCGGGAGTTCCGGTATCGCCTTGATCCATTTCGCGCCGGACGAGAAGGTGGTCTGCTCGGTGCTCATCGCGGCCGTCCGCTGCCCGCCTCCGCTTTCGGCCTGCAGGACCCACCGGCTCTCCGCGGCGTGCATGTTCGCGGCCGTGGCCCGCGCCTGCCAGAGCGTGGAGACCGAACTCGGGCCGGTCAGATTCTGCGCGCCGTACGCGGTCTTCGCACCGGCGAGCGCGGTGAACAGCAGCACGCCGAAGATCAGCGACGTGACCGTGGTCAGCGCGAGCAGCGGATTCACCGTGCGGCGGAAGGCGCTGCTGAGCCTGCGCTGCGCGACCACCAGCCTCAGCACGATGAACGCGATCAGCAGGCCGCACGCCAGCTGCAGGTGCCAGATGGTGTCGAATCCGCCGTTGACCGGCGCGGATTCGGCCAGCTGCTCGGCGTTGTAGAGGAACTGCGCCTGCGCGAGGATGCCGGTGGTGTTCTGATTCATCAGCGTCGAGCCGTGCTCGTACGCCTGCACCGCGCCGGCCGGTGGCCGGCCTGCCGCGGCGGACGTGTTGTGCGTCTCGGCGTCGATGTACAGCGCGTAGGAGACGTACTGCGTGTACTGGCTGAGCTGGTCCTCGATCGACACGAAGGTCGAGGGGCCGTCCGGGATCGTGTCGATGCCGCTGCCGAGCAACTCCAGTTGGGCGTCGGCGTCGGACTGGTCCTTCTCGAATTTCTGATAGGCGGCGGTCTGGCTCTCGCCCAGTCCGGCGGCGCCGAGCAGCAGGGCGTCGGCGACGTGGCCGTCCATCGAGTCCAGGTCGTAGGTCAGCTGGGAGGCCGCGACCACCTCCGGCTCCTCCCGCGAGCCGACCACCCCGAGCGTGCCGCGCAGGCTGCCGACGCTGGCCGCCAGCAGCAGCCCGCAGGCCAGCACGGCGAGGACCGGCACCGCGATCCACGTCAGCAGGCGTCCTGGCGTACCCGGTTTGAGATTCCCGATGCGCTCCCCGATGATCCCCGGCACATTCGCCACCCTAGCGACACTTCCGCTCGCGGGCCTCCGGAGCGATCAGGCGCGCAACTCCCCACTGGTCAGGAAGCGGCGGATCGCCGCGTCGAACGGCTCCGGGTCCAGGCCGTGCTCGGCCAGCCAGCGGTCGTCGTAGTACGTGTGCTGATAGCGCTCGCCGCCGTCGCACAGCAGGCTGACCACGGAGCCGCGGCGCCCGGCGGCGACCAGTTCGGCGACGATCTGGAACACGCCCCACAGGTTGGTGCCGGTGGAGCCGCCGGCCCTGCGGCCGGTGTGCTCGGCGAGCCAGCGGGCCGCGGCGATCGAGGCGGCGTCCGGGACCTGGATCATCCGGTCCACGATCGCGGGCACGAAGGAGGGCTCGACCCGCGGGCGCCCGATACCCTCGATCCGCGAGCCGAGTCCGGTGGTGAACTCGGGGTCGGCCTGCGCCCAGCCCTCGAAGAACGCCGAGTTCTCCGGGTCGACCACGCACAGCCTGGTCTGGTGCCGGCGGTACCTGACGTACCGCCCGATCGTCGCGCTGGTCCCGCCGGTGCCCGCACCGACCACGATCCAGCACGGGATCGGATGCCGCTCCCGGGACATCTGGCCGAAGATCGACTCGGCGATGTTGTTGTTGCCACGCCAGTCGGTGGCGCGCTCCGCGTAGGTGAACTGGTCCATGAAGTGCCCGCCGGTCTCGGCCGCGAGCCGCCGCGACTCCTCGACCACCCGCGTCGGGTCGTCCACCAGGTGGCAGCGGCCGCCGTAGAACTCGATGAGCGCGCACTTCTCCTTGCTCGTGCTCGCCGGCATCACCGCGATGAACGGCAGGTCCAGCATCCGCGCGAAGTACGCCTCGGAGACGGCGGTCGAGCCGGAGGAGGCCTCGACCACCGGCCGGCCCTCGCGGATCCAGCCGTTGCACAGGGCGTAGAGGAACAGCGAGCGGGCGAGCCGGTGCTTGAGCGAGCCGGTCGGGTGGGTGGACTCGTCCTTCAGGTACAGGTCCACGCCCCAGTCGCGCGGGAGCGGCACGCTCAGCAGATGGGTGTCCGCGGACCGGTGGCCGTCGGCCTCCACGGTCTCGATCGCCTCATGGATCCAGCCGCGTCCGGCCTGGCAGTCCGCGTCGGTCCGGTCGCCCCGCACGGCGCCTCCCTGGGTCTATCCGTTGACTCACTCGGCTTGACGGTACCGCGCCAGCCAGGTGACCGCAGCCGCCAGGTAGCCGAGCAGCGCCGCGAGCGAGATCGCCAGGATGGCCGCGCCGAGGCTCACGTCCACCCGGGTCGCGTCCGTCCAGGCCGCGCCGCGCTGCTGGTCGCCAGGGCCACGGTAGCCGAGTACGAAGGGCGCCGCGATCAGCCAGGCGCCGGCCAGGCCGAGGGCGCCGAGGCCGAGCAGCGCGGCGATCGGCGGGGCGGGGCGGCGGATCGCGACCGTGACCATGGGGATGGACTCGGTCTGCGCGTAGGGGTCGTACGTCACGATTGCCTTCCTTCGGACTCGACGCTCGTCTCCCGGGCCCGCAGGTCCGCGGCCAGGGCGGCGACCAGCGGCGCCAGCAGATCGCGCAACGCGGCACCGGGATCGACGGCCGGGGCGGCGGGCGGCGGCACCGGCCGCGCCTCCTCCCGTCGCGGCTCCTCCCGCCACGGCTCGGGCTCGGAATGCCGCTGCTCGGGCACGGTCCCGAGGTCCGGGCCGGGCTCCGGAAGCGGCGGCATCGAGGACAGCGGCTCCGGCGCGGCCGCCGGCACGAGCGCCCGCAGCCGGCGCCGCAGCGAGCCGCCGAACAGCAGTGTCGTGAGCAGGCCGACGACCAGCACGGCGCCGCCGGTGGCCAGGTCGACGACGCTGCTGCGCGGCATCGAGCCCGCGCCCTGCCGGTAGTCGAAGGCGAAGGGCGCGAGCAGCAGCAGCGCCCCGGCCAGCGCGCACAGCACCGCGGCGACGAGGCCGATGAACGGACCGAGCACCGGAACCGGCTCGGCGATCACCGTCGCCGGGCAGTCGGCGCAGCGCTCGCCGTAGTCCGGATCGGTGTCCGGTTCAGCCGTTTCGCTCATGCGAGGCCCCCAAAGTAGTCGTACGTCGCCGCGCGGACCAGCGTGCTCAGCGCGGTCGGGCGCAGCACCTGCACCGCCGCCTGCCTGGCCTGCTCGGTCAGCCCCGTCCACCCGTGCGGCCCGGTGCCGGCGCGGCGTCCCGCCGGCAGCAGCCGGGAGGCGGCGCCCGCGAGCTGCGGGTACGCGGCCGGATCGTGTTCGAGCCGCTCCGCCATCACCGCGAGCAGCACGCCGATCAGCGCGTACTCCACGTCCTGCGGAAGCGCCGCGACGGCCGACTCCGGCTCGTCCGCGTCGGCGGGCATCCGGCCGCGGTCCCGCCAGGCGAAGGTCGCCACCGCACCCGCCGCGATCAGCGGCACGGCGGCGACCAGCGCCGCGTAGTCGCGGTGGATGAGCGACTCCATGCCGTTGCTCATGGCAGTCCATGCTGCCAGCCGCCGACCGGCATATCAGACTTCATCATCAGATCGGGTGATCGCGGACCACTCGAAGCGGTGAGAGATCCGCTCTCTACAACAGCCCGGTGCCGCCGAGCAGGCTGCCGACCACCGGGACGCTGCTGACCGTGGACGTGACCGGGGACGCGGCGCTCCGCACGACCGAGGTCACCGGCGTCACGACGGTCTCCACGACCGAGGTCACCGGCGTCACGACGGACTCGACGGTCGAGGTCACCGGCGCGACGACGCTCTGCACGGTCGAGGTCACCGGCGAGACCGCGTCCTGGATCGCCGAGGTGACCGCGGCGGTCTCGGTCGGCGGCGTGCCCGAACCGGCCGCCTTGTGCTTGCCGGTGTAGCCGCTGCCGGAGCCCGTCGTCGGGTTCGAGCCCTCGATCGGTTTCACCGCGTCCCGCGAGCCCGAGGAGCCGCCGGATGCGCCCGCCGACCGCGCGTGCCGGACGACGGAGCCGGCCGAGTCCGCGGCGCTCTGCCGGCTCGTCGCGGCCAGGGCGCCGGCCGTGGGCAGCGGGGCGGCGGAGAGGTTCGCGATCGAGTCCGCGGCCGGACTCAGATCCACGCTCACCGGCGAGGACAGGCCGGACAGCTGGGTGGCGCCCTCGTCGTCGGGACCGGAGGCGGTGAGCACGGCGGTGGCCGGATCGAGCGCGGCGGCGATCAGCCCCACGCCGGTGAGCGACGCTCCGAGCGCGAGCGCCCCGAGCGCGGCCTTGCGGCCGGTGGTGCGAGGTTTGGCGTGCGAGCCCATGACGTCACGGATCCCTTCAGGTGAAAGCTGGCGACCACGAGGACCTTCGCTTCCATTGCACGGGCTGCGACACGCCGGTCGAAGGCTTATCGTTCGCGAATCACCCGAAGGCGTGAATGTGGCCAAATCCGGTCCGAGTATTAGAGTCTGTGCTATGTCCAAGCCTCCCGTGGAAGATCCCGACGACCGCGCGCTGCATGTCGGCAAGCCGAAGACCTGGGCGGTCGGCGCGCCGGCCGTCGCACACGCACTGCAGATCTCACAACAGCAGATGGGTGCGCGGCGCACCGCGCTGACGCTCCTGAGGGTGAACCAGAAGGACGGCTTCGACTGCCCAGGCTGCGCCTGGCCCGAGGGCCCGGAGCGCAGCCACTTCGAGTTCTGCGAGAACGGCGCGAAGGCGGTGGCCGAGGAGGCGACCGTGCGCCGCGTCACCCCGGAGTTCTTCGCCGAGCACTCGGTGGACGAGCTGGCCGGCAAGACGGACTACTGGCTGGGCCAGCAGGGCCGGCTGACCGATCCGATGTACAAGGCGCCCGGCGAGGACCACTACCGGCCCGTCAGCTGGGACGCGGCGTTCCGCATCGCGGCGGACGAGCTGAGGGCCGGGGCGCCGGACGAGGCGGTGTTCTACACCTCCGGCCGCACCTCGAACGAGGCGGCGTTCCTCTACCAGCTGCTGGTCAGGCGGCACGGCACCAACAACCTGCCGGACTGCTCGAACATGTGCCACGAGTCGAGCGGTTCCGCGCTCACCGAGACCCTCGGCGTCGGCAAGGGCTCGGTCTCGCTGGAAGACCTGTACAAGGCGGACCTGATCCTGGTGGTGGGTCAGAACCCGGGCACCAACCACCCGCGGATGCTGAGCGCGCTGGAGCGGGCGAAGAAGGCCGGCGCGGCGATCGTGTCGGTCAACCCGCTGCCGGAGGCGGGCCTGATGCGCTTCAAGAACCCGCAGAAGGCGAGGGGGGTCGTCGGCTCGGGCACGGCGCTGTCCGACGACTTCCTGCAGATCCGGCTCAACGGGGACCTGGCGCTCTTCCGCGGGATCAACCGGCTGTTGCTTGAGGCCGAGGACGCGGCGCCCGGCACGGTGCTGGACCGCGAGTTCATCGAGCGGTACACGCACGGGTTCGAGGAGTTCGCCGCGGACGTCCGCAAGACGTCCTGGGAGGACGTCCTGGAGGCGACCGGTCTGACGCTCGGGCAGATCGAGGCGGTGGCCGCGAGGGTGCTGCGCTCGGAGCGCGTCATCGTGTGCTGGGCGATGGGCCTGACGCAGCACAAGAACTCCGTGCCGACGATCCGGGAGGTCGTCAACTTCCTCCTCATGCGCGGGAACGTGGGCCGTCCGGGCGCTGGTGTGTGCCCGGTGCGCGGCCACTCCAACGTGCAGGGCGACCGGACGATGGGCATCTACGAGAAGCCCGCCGCCGACTTCCTGGACGCGCTCGGCGCCGAGTTCTCCTTCGAGCCGCCGCGCAAGCACGGCTACGACACCGTCGAGGCGATCCGGGCCATGCGTGATGGCAAGGTACGGGTATTCATGGGCTTGGGTGGCAACTTCGTCGCGGCGACCCCGGACACCGCCGTCACCGAGGCCGCGATGCGCGGATGCAGGCTGACGGTCCAGGTCTCCACCAAGCTGAACCGCTCGCACGCGGTGACCGGCGAGGCCGCGCTGATCCTGCCGTGCCTCGGCCGTACCGAGAAGGACGAGCAGGACGGCGGCGCGCAGTTCGTCACCGTCGAGGACTCGATGTCGATGGTGCACGCCTCGCGCGGCCGGCTCGCCCCGGCCTCCAAGCACCTGCGCAGCGAGACCTCGATCGTGGCCGGCCTGGCGCAGGAGCTCTTCGGCGCCGGGGACGCGGTGAGGTGGACGTCGCTGGCCGGGGACTACGACCTGATCAGGGACCACGTATCGCGCGTCATCCCGGGCTTCGCCGACTACAACGCCAAGGTCAGGCAGCCGGACGGCTTCCAGCTGCCGCACGGCCCGCGCGACTCGCGGACCTTCCCGACCGCCACCGGCAAGGCGAACTTCACCGTGAACGACCTCGAGGTGCTGCGCGTCCCGGCGGGCTCGCTGCTGCTGCAGACGGTCCGCTCGCACGACCAGTACAACACCACTATCTACGGGCTCGATGATCGCTATCGCGGTATCAAGCAAGGAAGAAGGGTCGTCTTCGTCAATCCGGAGGACCTCGCGCAGCTCGGACTGTCCGACGGACAGTCGGTGGACCTCGTCTCCTCCTGGTCCGACGGCCTGACCAGGCGCGCAGCGGCCTTCCGGATCGTCAGCTACGCCACCGCGAAGGGCTGCGCCGCGGCCTATTTCCCGGAGACGAACGTGCTGGTGCCGCTCGATTCGACCGCGGACACCTCGAACACCCCCACATCGAAGTCGGTGGTGGTGAGACTGGAGCCGACCCGAACGGAGTAAGTGGCAGGTCATCATCTGAGCTAACTGCTCATACGTAGATAAACTGACGGTATGACACAAGTACGTACCGTCGATGGACGGATAGCCGGCCGGCGCGGCCAGGAGACCCGGGCGCGCCTCCTCGAGTGCCTCGCCGAACTGCTGGCGGCCCGGTCC
>Ga0310811_10000838_pt1 | contig 39464 bp, 42 predicted proteins | sample YCmetagenome_FD_207642 | JGI IMG/M metagenome (GOLD analysis project Ga0310811, IMG submission 207642) | Soil microbial communities from experimental microcosm in Duke University, North Carolina, United States - YC | ecosystem: Engineered > Artificial ecosystem > Soil microcosm > Unclassified ... | reverse complement strand
CAATGGCTCGCTACTAACGTATACCTCGTTGCTGCAAGGGCAATCGCTGATCCTGATGGAGCGATTCGTGGCAGAACTGGCGCTCGAACTGATCGAGCGGAAGGCGGTGAACACCCTGACGGCGACCACCATTATGTTGCAGCGGATGGCGCGGTGTCCTGACGTGATGCGGCGCGACCTCAGTTCAGTCGAATCGCTTTTGCACGGCGGAGCTCCGTTGCCACAGTGGCTGGCCAGATTTTGGATCGAACGAGTCGGTGCCACACGATTCTTTGTTGCTTACGGATCATCGGAGAATGCCGGAGTGTGTTTCGCGCGGGGTGACGAATTGCTGACTCACCCCGCGACCGTGGGTCGCCCCGTCAACACGGAGTTGCGGATCCGCGACGAGCAAGGGCGTGATCTGCCGCCCGGCGAGACGGGAATGATCTGTGTTCGCCGTCCGGGGCAATCCGCACCTCCCTTCGCCTATCTGGGCGGCGCGTCTGCCGGAACCGACGCGGACGGTTTCACGTCTCTCGGCGATCTGGGCTGGGTCGATGACGACGGCTACCTCTACTTGGCTGATCGCCGCGTCGACATGATCATCTCCGGCGGCGCTAACGTATACCCCGCCGAGGTCGAAGGCGCGTTGACGGAGCATGCGGGCGTGGCAGATGCGGTCGTTGTCGGCCTGCCGGACGACGAATGGGGGGAGCGCGTACACGCCATCGTCGTGCCAGCCGATGCGGCGGGTGCTCCCTCACCCGAGGAGCTGCGGAGCTTTTGCCGCCAGCGGCTCGCGTCCTACAAAGTCCCCAAAACTGTTGAGTTGGTTGCGAGTTTGCCGCGAAGCGATGCGGGAAAGATACGGCGTGGCGATCTGGCGCGTGAGCGTCGCGACGGACGTGCGGGCAAGAGCTAGGAGCGCCCGCCGTCGACCCGACTTGCTGCGCGACCAATGCGACCGTTCATCTCGAACCCTTTATAGGACACCGCATTCAACGGCGCCCCGCTGCGGCTGAGCCGTGCGACTCGGCTCAGGTCATGCCCACTCGTGATTCATTGCACGTACATCACACTGAGCCGCCGGCGAGGTGGGGTGACGTTCGCGAGTTCGGGAGAACGCGATCAATGCAATGGCCACCGCGCCCGTGCCGGCACCGGCCAAGAAGATTGCAGTGAAGCTACTTTCCAGCGGCACTGCGGGTACGTCGCTCGCGCGGCTCAGCAGCAAGGCGACGACGGCGGCCGCGGTCGAACTACCTACGGTGCGAGCGATGGCATTCATACTTGTTGCCACACCCGTTTCGCCTTCGTCGACCTCGGCGACGACATCGATAGGTCTCGACCGTTCGATTCGGGTTCCTCGAAAGTCAGTCATCCTCTTCAAGGATCAACGCGTGCTCAGGGCAGGCGCTCACTCCTTCGGTGGTGGCCTGCACATCCTCCGACTCAACTTGGTGCGGCTGCAGATTCGAGTAGCCCGAGTCGTCGATCGGGAACAACTTGGGATTCACCGCGTAGCACTGTGCATGTCCCATACACTTGCTGTTGTCCACGCGAAGTTTCATGTCTCACCTCCAGGCTTCGCGCGCCCGCCGAGTGGCTGGGGCCGTCACCATGACTGCGGGCGCACATGATTCACCAGCAGTCTATACTGTTATACAGATATCGGAATACAGGGCGGCGATTCTTACTGCCCCTCGAGCGGCGCATAGCATGCGATTTCCATGCTAGGACACCAGGGTCGGGCGATGTCGCTTGCACCCTTGGCTGCCGCGGTCGCGATCGCTGCACAGGTATCGCCCGTTATCCGAAATGCGATGCCGATGCGATTGGCGCCGAATCCTATTCGCTTCGACGCCGTCATCCGATCAGGAAACTGGGCGGAGAGAACAACGCGAGGTCCGGCAATCGCCGCCGGAATTCGGCGTCGCGGCCGCCTGCCCCTGACGCCGCATATCGCGATGGCCCAAGGCATCTCGTCGGTGACATGTCTGCGATGGTCTCCGGACGACCGCCTCGAAACGCCAGGCGAATCGCAGACACTTGATGGCGGTGCGGCGTCCGTCATTCGAGCAGGTCGACGACCGTCGACAGGTCCGAGTCCGAGAGCACGCGCTCTTGGGCCTTGCGCAGGTGGCCAGTCTTTTCCTGGATGCAGCCTAGGTGTCGGCCGTACGTAACCAAGTCATGGTCAGTACCCCATCGCGCGGCCCATTAAATCCTTCATGATCTCGGTGGTGCCGGCGTACAAGCGTTGTACCCGCGAGTCCCGCCAGAGCCGCGCCACCTCGTACTCATTGATGTACCCGTAGCCGCCGTGCATCTGCAGGCATCGGTCGATAATCTCCCACTGGACCTCTGACGTCCACCATTTCAGCCCAGCGGCGTCCTGGTCGGTGAGCGAGCCGTCGTTGGCCGACAGCACGCACTGGTCCAGATAGGTTTGGGCAGCGTCGAGCTTGGTTTGCATCTCGGCGAGGAAGTGCCGGTTAACCTGAAACTTGCCGATCGGCTGGCCGAATGCGGTGCGCTCTAGCGCGTACGCCTTGGTGAGGTCGAGCGCCCGGCGCGCCGCCGGCACGGCGTAGCACGCGACGCCGAGGCGTTCGGTGGCTAGGTGGGACACCAGGTGGTAGAAACCGCGGTTGAGCTCGCCAACCAGGTTGGTTTTCGGCACCACGACGTTGTCGAAGAACAGTTCGGCGGTGTCGGCGGAGAACTGGCCGATCTTGTCGAGCTTGCGACCCCGGGTGAAGCCGGCCATGCCGTCCTCGATCATCAGCAGGCTGATCCCTTTGCGACCCGCTGTCGGGTCTGTTTTCACCGCGGTGAGCACCAGTGTTGACAGCAGGCCGTTGCTGATGAAGGTCTTCTGTCCGTTGACCACCCAGTGGTCACCTTCGTCGCGAGCCACGGTCTTGATGCCGGCCAGATCCGAGCCGGCCGCCGGCTCCGACATCGCCATGGAGCCGATGTGCTCACCGGAGATGAACTTTGGCAGCCACCGCTCTTTCTGTTCCTCGGTGGTCAGGTCGTTGAGGTAGGGCACCAGGATGTCGTTTGCTACCCCGAACCCCAAGCCCACCGAACCGGTATGGAAGAACTCCTCGGCCAGGATCTGGTTGAACCGGTAATCGGTGACGCCCAGGCCGCCGTACTTCTCGGGAAGCGCCCACCCGATCAGGCCATGCTCGCCTGCGGCGCGCCATGCCTCGCGGCTAACCTTGCCGTCCCGCTCCCACTTCTCGGCGTTTGGCGCACATTCGCGGCCGAAGTACTCCCGCGCAGTAGCACGGAAGTCGTTGTGTACTTCGTCAAAGATATTGCGGCGCAAGCCAATCCTCCAGTCTCGTCAGCCCCAGGAGATGATCGCGGGCAGCGCCCGGCCGGGGGAATGGATATCGAAGAGCCGCTCGGCGAGCACTGCCTCCAGCTGCTGGTACGACCCGCAAAGCGCGTCGATCATGAAGCCGCGGGCCACGTATCGGTGTAGGTCGTGCTCGGCAGTCAGTCCGATGGCGCCGCACACCTGCAGAGCCGCGTCGGAGACCGCCCGGTGTGCCCGCCCTGCCGCCGCCTTTGCGATCTGCGCCGACATTGGCCCGCCGTGTCGCCAGGTCTCACCGAGCAGTGCCCTGGCGCCCTCCAGAGTGGCTGCCGCGTCGGCCAGTGCGTGCCGCGGCGACTGCAGCGAGCCGATCGGTGTCCCGAACTGGACGCGGACGCTGATCTGCTCCACCGCTATTCGCAATGCCCGGTCGGACAGCGCGACCAGTTCGGTGGCCAATGCGCGCTGCGCCGCCGAAATCGCCCGATTCCATTCGGTGGATGCGTCGATCAGGTCGCCGTCGAGTGGACCCGCGACGCACGCCCAATACATCGAAGAATCGAACGTGTCCAGACGCTCATACGTCAGTGTGTCGGCGTCGACGACAGTCACCGACACGGTGCCCATCGCAGTCGACACCGGTACCAGCAGCCGCCCGCGTGGGGCGCCCTGCAAGATGCCGTTCACCTGTCCCTGCCCCGAGCTGGGGGTGCAGCCATCGGCGAGATTGGGCAGCACCATGCCGTCAGCCGGTTCGTCGAGCAGTGTGGCCAATTCGGCCAGCATGACTCGATCCAGGCAGTCGGTGTGGGCCAATGAGCGACCCTGCGCCCGGAACAGCAGTTCGCATGCCTCCACCGGGTACTCGGCCTCGATGTCCGACCATCCCAGCTCGGTCAGGCGTGGCCCGATGGCGACGTGGTCCGGCTTCTCGGCCAGGTCGTCGAACAGCCGGAGTACCGCCTCCTCGATCATCGGCCATGATTCGTCGACGCCGTCCGCTGCTTTCTGTTCTTCGCGCGAGTTGCCCATCACCGCTTCTCCTTAGGCAGCCCAAGGATGTGGTCGGCGATGATGCCGCGCTGGACTTCCGCGGTCCCGCCCATGATGGTGGCCGCCCGCGAGTACCACCACTCGGCCCGGGCCGTGTCGAGTTCGTCGTGGCTCGCCGAAACACGCGCGTCTCGCGTTCCTGTGATCATCCACTCTCGCTGGACATCGAGGATTAGGTCGTTGACCGCCTTCTCGGCTTCGGCGAACAGCAGCTTGTCGATGCTGCTATCGGGCCCGACGGTGCCGTCGTGCGCGAGCTTGCGCACCGTCGTCGCCGTGCGAGCCTGCGCGGCCATGACATCGATGTACACGCGGGCGAAGCGCTCCCGACTGGCGGCGGCACCGCGGGTAGCCATGTCGGCACGCAGCCTGCCCAGCTCGGTCACCACCTTGTTGAGCACCGCATAGCCGTACATGCCGCGCTCGTACTGCATCAGATGCATTGTGACGGCCCAGCCGCCGCCGACGTCACCGACGAGTCGGTCATGCGGCACCCGCACGTCGTCGAAGAAGACCTCGGCCAGTTCTCGCCGGCCGCTGGCCAACGCGATGGGGCGAATGGTGACACCGGGGCTGTGCGCGTCGACCATGAACATGGTCAGACCGCGGTGGCGGCTCTCGGGTGTGCCGGTGCGGGCGAGCACCAGCAGCCGGGCCGCCGTCGGCCCCTGACTCGTCCAGATCTTGTTGCCGTTGATGACGTACCCGCCGGCACCGTCGTCGACGGCCCGGGTACGCAGCGATGCCAGGTCGCTGCCCGACTCCGGTTCGGAGAAACCCTGAGCCCACCACTCCGAACCGTTCAGGTAGGCCGGTAGATACTCCTCGGCGAGCCCCGGCGCGTACTTCAGCATGGTGGGCCCCATCACCTCCAGCGTCCACTGTTGCGCCGGTATCGGCAGCATCGCGTAACCGAGCTCTTCGTAGTAGACGGCGCGATGGATCTCGTTGCCGCCCAGACCGCCGGCCCGCTCGGGCCAACCGAGCCGATTCCAGCCCGCGCTGTTGAGCTGTGACATCACCCGTGCGTCGTGGGTGAGGCCTTCTTCGGCGGTGCCAAAGAAGGCCTCACGCCAATCGTCCGCCGTATCCAGATCGCTCAAGTAACGCCGGAAGTCCCGCCGGTACAGCGCTACGTCGGAGACGTAGTCACGCCGGCGCTCGCCCACGGTGGTGTGGACAGCTCTGGACAAGGTAACTTCTCCCTAGAATCCGCTAAACAGTTATCTATAAGAGTAGACCACACCCCGTGCTCGCAAGCGAGAGGTTCCGCCGATGACGGCTTCACCGGTCGCGGCCACGGCCGTCCAAATCCACCCGGAAGCGCGCCTGTACATCGACGGTCGGCTGCGCGATTCGTCGACCGGCAAGAGCCGTGAAACGGCAGTAATGTCAGAAACGATGGCATCGCGGGCCGAGGCCTGAAGCCCGCACTGCACCCGCGAGGGGACGGTGCCTCGTCACGCCGGCACGCGATCAATGCGTCCGAGTACCGAAGTCCATGTCGCGGATGCTGGAGAACGGTACGAACCCCTCCTTGCCCAGCCATGAGGGTTTCGCCTGATGTCCCGGCTCGGGGCGCGCCCAGTCCACCCACGACCCCCAGTCGTCGCGGCGGAGCTTTTGCTCAAGAGTTTGCGGATACGCGGCCTCGGCCGCGGCGTATTCGGCGGCGAAGCTTTTCATCTCGGGAATCAGCCAGACGTCTTCCTCGGACCGCCATTTCCCGCCGCCGGCGTATTCGATGAACTGATACGACGGAAAGTCGATCGGCGCACCACCGGGCTCGGGGTTGTCCGCGCGGTTGACGACCTTGTAGGCCACGCGATCACCGTCGATGACGTACCAGACCAGCGGGCTGTACACCTGCGGCGCGCCGCCCATCGTGCCTTCCAAGAACTTTGTGATTTCGTCCGGGCCGGTGAAAACGCCGTAGTAGTGGTCGGTGTATTTGGCGTCGTCCGTGAAGAGACGTCCCCACCCTTGCCAATCCTCCAGCACCAGCCCGGTCATGAAATATCGACGGAACTCGCGTTCGACCTCTGCTCGATCTGACACTTATGTCATGCTAGTTCAGATCCAACGCCGATGGAACGTCTCACGTTAATCCTATGCAGGACAAAGAAAGAAGAGTCACCTGAGGATTGCAACTGTGTACATAGACACGCCTCTTCCATCGCTACGTTAGCGCCGTTTCGGTGACATGATCCACTTGACAGAAACGTCAGCCAGCGATGTACAGGCTCTTTACCTGCGTATATGCTATCCATTGGACGATCCCTCATAGAGACACCGCGAGAGAGTTGACAAGGACGTCAACTGATGGGTTACCATGCCGATACGGTGCCGCCCTTTGCTTAGACGGGTTGCGCGGAGCGCGAGTGATGGGATGTCGATGCAAAATCCATTCGAGCCCGAGTTGCTGATCGAGTCGCGTGGTGCGGTTCGCGTCGTAACCCTGAACCGACCGGAGGCGCTCAACGCCGCGAACGAGGCGTTACACGGTGCGCTGCAGTCGGTGTGGGGCCACCTCGCCCAGGATATCGAGGCCCGTGCAGTCGTCCTGACGGGGGCCGGCCGCGCATTCAGTGCAGGCGGCGATTTCGAGCACTTCGTGGAGCTGTGGTCCGACGTGCCGCGGCGTCGCCGCGAGATCGACGGCGCTCGGCGGCTACTCACCGAGATGGTCGACTTCCCGCTGCCGGTGATCGCCGCAGTCAACGGTCCGGCAGTTGGCTTGGGCTGCAACCTGGCAGTCCTCAGTGACATAGTGCTCATCGCGGAAAGCGCCTACATCTCCGATCCCCACGTCAGCGTTGGCCTCACTGCCGCTGATGGCGGGGCCCCGACGTGGCCATTGCTGATGAGCATGCTGCGTGCTAAGGAGTATCTGCTGACCAGTGAGCGAATCCCTGCCGAGCAGGCCGTGGCACTTGGCCTGGCCAACCGGGTGGTACCTGATGCGATGCTATTGGATCAGGCGTTGGAGGTGGCGCAGCGCATTGCCGCCCTACCGCCCCAGTCAGTGCAGAGCACCAAGCGGGCGTTGAATATGCACATCAAACGCGCTGTGGCGGGTGTGTTGGAATACGCGCTGTCCGAGGAATTCGATTCGTTCGGAACCGTTGAGCATCAGGCGTTGGTCACCAGTTTTTTGGAGCGTTCGAAAGCCAGAGCGGCCCAAGCGAAGTCGCCGTCATGAACGGTTTGACAGTCGGTTTCGCTGCGTTATTGGCCGGTGAATAGCGCTTTCTCACGGGCCAGATTGGCGGCGATACCGATCTTGCTGTCCGCGGTGGCCCACAGTGTCTGTTGTTCGGCAAGTTCACGGTCCAGCACCGCACGGACCTGACCTATCAGACTTGAACGCAGGGTCTGCCGGATCGATCGCGACCGCCGGAAACTATCACACCATGGTCAGCTGATTCCTGGGGATTGGGCCGGCCCGCGAGGGGCTCGACAAAGACTAATTCGCAGCGGTATATAGTTATATAGTTTAGAATTTAGGCGTCCGGTTGCTCGACACTTGGCGCGAATCCGTGACAACAAAGCGAGTCGCTGCGACGGGCTCACCAGGAAGCGCCTTCGCATGTGCTGTCGAAAGGAACAACATGGGAATTCTCAAGGGGCAAGTAGCCATCGTGACTGGTGCCAGCCGCGGCATTGGTAAGGCGATCGCGATGGAGTACGCGTCCGAGGGCGCGCATGTGGCGGTAGCGTCGCGCACTAGCAGCACCGTTGAGGCTGTGGTCGCCTCCATCGAAGAGGCCGGTGGCTCGGCGATGGGTGTCACCTGTGATGTCGGCGATCGCGATGCAATCTACGCCATGGTCGAGCGCACAATAGAGCGGTTCGGTGGCGTGGACATCCTCGTCAACAACGCACAGAGTTTCGGCACCCGCAAAGAGCCGTCGGCCAGCGCGCCCGTGGGGCTGATGGAGGACCTGTCCGAAGAAGAGTTCGACTGGACATTCGAGACCGGAGCCAAGGCAACGCTGCGGGCGATGCAGGCAGTGTTCCCTTCAATGAAGGAGCGCGGTGGAGGCAGAATCATCAACTTCGGGTCTCGGCGAGGAATACTAAGTCACCCCGAGTCAGCGGCATACAACGCGACGAAGGAAGCAATACGGTCGCTGACTCGCACGGCGGCTGTCGCCTGGGGGCAGTATGGGATCCGCGCCAACGTTATCAACCCTGTCATCGAAACCGACGCAGCCCGTAGTGATTTCGAGTTGCATCCTGGTTTGAAGGAAAAGGCGCGAAAACAAATTCCGCTGCGGTACTGGGGGCAGCCTCGCGACTGCGCCCGCATTGCGGTGTTCCTCGCCGGGCCCGACTCTGCCTACCTCACCGGCATGACTTTCTTCGCAGAGGGCGGAGCGACCACGCTCCCATAGCAGGATGAAGCGCCGACACTCACCACTCGTCTGCGAGCGGGGTGCTGCGGTCAACGGCACGCCGGCACACAACCTTGGTCGGACCCGCGTCGACACCGAGATCGGAGAGTACAGATGAAATTCTCGGCGTTCCGCCGCGACGTTCGACAACTTGACTGATGGGAGATCTCGTGACTCGCAAGCTGACTCCTGATGATGCCGCTGGTGTCGCCGTGTTGTGCGTCGAATGCCAGGAAGGGGTGATCGGTCCGAATTCTGTGCTTCCCAACCTGGGCGCGGGGCTCGGTGAGTTGATCGAGAACATCCGCCGCCTGCTCAACTCCGGGCGGCGTGCGGGCGCTCGAGTCGTTCACGCGACGTATGATGGCCCGCTTGGTGGCAAACAAGTGAGCAGGGCTCGCCTGTGGAAGACACTTGAGAAGGCGACATCTCATTGGCAACCCGGAGATCCCGAAACTAGGCCGCTTCCTGAGCTTTTCGCCAACACGGACATCGTCATTCCGCGACATCATGGGCTTTTTCCTACGATCGACTCGGAGCTGCTCACCGTGCTCGGTAACCTCGGTGTGCGGACGGTCATTCTGAGTGGAGTGTCCCTGAACGTCTCGCTGCCCGTCACCGCTGCGCACTTAACTCAGGCGGGCTTCGACCTGATAGTGCCGCGCGAGACGGCGGTAGGTATTCCGGCGGAGTACGGCCAGCAGGTGCTCGTTAACACGATCGCCATGCTGGGTCGAGTCATTTCCTTGGAGGACCTACTGTCGGAGTGGGCCGTCGCCGGCTCGGCGAAGTCGTCCTAGCCGTTGGCTGCGGCGACCGCACCATCGCGCGGTGCGGCTTGAGCACCGTAATGAACATTGGTTCTTCTGATGAATCCGTCGGTCACCCTCGCGCCGGACGCGTGCCAGGTCGAGCAGCTGGGCGCAGGCTTGCGACATCAGCGGCACTGCCCGCGGCCAGTCGAGGCCACACCGACTTCTGGCAGAGCACGCCGTTCTGCCGCTCGACACACACCACGGCGACCTCAGAAAGGCCGGCACTCAATACAACTCAGCGACGCACCAGGAGCTGGCCTAGCCCGAAGGTATTCGCCGGGAACACGATGCGTCGACGCAACCTGGCACCAGCTCGAAGTCCGGTACCCGCTTCAGCCATTGGCGAACGATCAAGCTGAGTTCAATGCGCGACAGATGCGAGCCGAGACAGCGGTGCCGGCCGCCGCCGAATCCCCTCCCAGTCAGCGCAGAGCACCATAGGGGCGTTAGTTTCGCTGCATTATTGGCCAGTGAATACCGCTTTCTCACGGGCCAGATTGGCGGCGATACCGATCTTGCTGTCCGCGGTGGCCCACAGTGTCTGTTGTTCGGCAAGTTCACGGTCCAGCACCGCACGGACCTGACCTATCAGACCTGAACGCAGGGTCTGCCGGATCGATTGCACCGCGAGCGGTGCGGCCGCGGCGATCTCGGCCGCCCAGCGCAGCGCCTCATCGCGGACGTCCTCGTCGGGCACCAGCCGGTCGACCAGGCCGATGTCGAAGGCATATTTACCGTCGATGCGACGGCTGGTGTAGAGCAGGTCCGCGGCATGCTGCGAACCGACAATGTCGGGCAGGGTGACGCTAAGTCCGAAGCCGTGGTGGAACCCCAGCATCGAGAAGTTGGCGTGGAACCGGCTCGACGGCGCGGCGACCCTGAAGTCGGCCGCACACGCCAGACCGAGACCGCCTCCGACAGCGGAGCCCTGCACCGCGGCGATGATCGGTACTTGTACGTCGAAGAGCCGAACCGCCTCGCGATACAACAGTTCTGAGAAGCGAGCCCGGTCATCAATCTCGCCTTGGGCGAAGTTGGCCCCGGCACAGAAGTGCTTCCCCTGTGAACACAGCACGATGGCGCGCGTCCCGCGCTCGTGCACCTCGGCTGCAACATCCACGATCTCACCGATGAGCTGACGGTCGAAGTAATTTGACGGGGGCCGGTTGATCTCGATGATGCTGACATGACCAGTGGTGCTCATTGTAATGTCCTGCGCCACTTCATACTCCGATCGTTGATCCGCTGGCCGTGGCGGCCTTCGTGATTCCGCCGTGACGGGCGGTCGCCGCGCCGAGGCGCAGGTTCATCGATGCCTCGTCACCGAAGTCGGCCCGCCAGGTGTGCAGGCGTCGGGTCAGCAATTGCAGCGCGTACTCCTGCGTCACGCCGGCGGCACCGTGCGCCTGGTGCGCCGCCAGTCCGGCGGTGCAGCTGGCAAATGACTTCGTCACGACGATCTCGAACGAAGCCGCACCGGCCAGCGTCGCAGCGGCAGCCCGGTCGACAGACAGCGCGGTGGGCGCCGACATCTGTGCCAATTCGTAGCTGCCCGGCGGCCGGCGGTCAGGCAGTAACGCGCGGACGTCTTCACGTAACCGCTGGTCGTCGGCGCTGAGTTCGGTGGCGGCGAGTCTCATCGGGTCGTCACCGGACCATCACCAGACCTCCGTCGATAGCCAGGACCTGTCCCGTCATGTATTTCGCGTCGTCGGAGGCCAGGAAGACGTAGGTGCCGGCGATCTCCTCCGCTTCGGCCCACCGTTTCAACGGAATTCGTTGCAAATAGTTGTCGTTCAGCTTGTCGTTGTTACGTAGCCCTTCGGTCATCGGGGTGGCGGCGGCGGGGGCGACCGCATTGACCACGATGTTGTGACCAGCGAGTTCGCGGGCGGCCGACCGCGTCATCCCTAGCAGTGCCGCCTTGGCCGACGAGTAATTGATCTGGCCGATGGTGCCGTTGATCCCCGCTGAGGAGGTCGTGAAGATGATGGAGCCCTTGCCGATTTCCTGCATCCGTGGCACGACTGCCTGCAGCCAGTAGAACGATCCGTTGAGGTGGATGTCGAGGACGGTCGACCATTGCTCGTCCGTCATCTTCCACAGCATCGCCGGACGGGTCAGGCCCGCGTTGCTCACCAGCACGGTGATCGGGCCCAGCTCGGCGGCGGCACGTGCTGCCGCGTCGTTAACGGCCGCGCGGTCGGAGACGTCACACGCGATAGCGATTGCTGTCCCTCCGGCGGTGGTGATTTCTTCGGCCACCGCCTTTGCGGTGTCAATATTGATGTCGACGACAGCGACCCGCGCACCTTCGGTGGCGTAGCGGATGGCGATCGCGCGGCCGAGTCCCTGGCCGGCGCCGGTCACGACCGCGACGCGACCGGCGAGCCGTGCTGCACTTGTCATGTGTTTCCTCCTGTTTGGGCGCGAGGTAGCTCAGAAGTAGAGGCGGGTGATGGACTCGGCGACGCAGACCGGCTTCTCGCCGCCCTCGCGTTCAACCGGGGCCAGCCACACCACTGAATACCGTCGGGTACGTCGTCGACGCCCGCGATTCCGAGTCGTACGCGCACCCGAGAGTTGACGGGCAGGGGTGCAGGCAAGCGGGCTTTGTTGGCCCAGGTGCGGAACTCCGTCCGGTCGTCGTCGGTCAGTAAGGGCATCGCCTCTCCTCAAAGCCAAGGCTCGGAAGCGCTGTTCTCGGCGCCTCATCGAACATACTATTATTGGTTAAATGGTTATCTATTTCTAGCCTAGAATGTCCGGTGATCCAAGCGCGGCCCGCTGAGACACCCAGCTTCCGCGACGAGGTCAGGACGTTTCTTCGTGACTTCGCGACTGCGGGCTGAGCTAGCGTGCGAACAGCGCGTTGATTAGCGCGCGTCGCTGTGACCAGTCCGCTAAACGCAAGTCAGCGCAACCACTCTCGGTCACAATGACGTCGACGTCGAAAGCCGGGGTCGACGTCGGCCGGCTCAACTGATCCACCAATGGTGAGCGCCCGTTGAAGGTGGAGGGGACGGCGATGATGGACAAACCGCCGCGGCTCAGTCGGCCGGCCCGGCAGTAATCGGCGTGTCCGCCGATACCACCGACAACCTTCTCGCCTAGACCTTCGACGTTGACCTCGCCGACGGGGTCGACCTCGATGGCGGTGTTGACCGTGACCAACGGATCGCCATGGCTGAGGCGGGTCAGGTCGTGGGTGTGCTCGAGGCCCCGCAGAATGGGTCTGCCGTCGGCCCATTCGTAGAGGATCTCGCTGCCCAACAGATAGGTGGCCGAGGGTTGGCCGAGAAGCAGACCGCGTCGGTCGAGATCGACGACTGCGTCGGTGAGCAGACCGGTGTCCAGGCGTAGCGGAATCCGCGCGCGACGGAGCAGTGCGGTGCCCAGCTGGCCGGGGCCGTACTGCACCCGGTTACCCGTAGACACGAACCTGAGCACCTGGTCGGCCAATGCGTCGTGCAGCGGTTCGGGCTCCTTCTGCGGGAGTCGGACGGGGCCGTCTGTGCTGCGCCCGATGATGCGCACCTGATCCGGGTTCAGCGGTGACTCGGCGCTCGCGGCCGGCGCAATGTCATCGACTACTGCCAGCACAGGTACGCCCGAGTCGACGACTTCACGCTGCCAGGACACCTCGGTGCTGAACAGGAGTTGGTCGCCGCGCTGCACCAGACGGGTGACCAACACGTCGGGCCGCAACGGTCCGAGCAGCAACGCGGGCTGAGCAGCGAGGCTGGTAGGCAAGAAACGAGCTGAGGGGCAGCGCAATACGGGCCGCACGCCCCAGCCCGGCATCAGCGCCACCACCTCGGTGAAGGCATCCGGCTCGAGGCCATCCAGGGGGGCCGGCAACCAGCTCAACACCAACCGCATCGGGCCAAGATCACGGGCCGCTGCGCTCAGCGCAGCTCCGAAAGTGGTGCCGTCGTCCAGTGTGCGCACCTGGCCGACGCCATCGCCGAGGGCGATCGTGAAACCACCGGAAGCTGTCGCGGACCTTGCCGATGACTGCAGTTCCGTGCGCAGCCTCGTAACGAAGTCGCGTTGGCCATTGGTCTGCGTCAAGTCGACACCGGCCGATGGGCGAGCACCTGCGCGCCCATGGAGTTGCCCTCGCCGAAGCCTGCCAGGCGGCGCCCTTCTGCCCGACCGGGTTGGTCCGCGCGGTGGGTGGGTTCGGCCACTTCCTACCTCCCATGGTTGTCTACGGCCCCGTAGCCGATGCAGATGAGCCTATACCGTTATATAGATAACGTTATAGCTTCCGGCATCGGGGCTGCGCGAGCCGCCATCCGCCCATCCATCCGATGTGGTCCTGCATCCACTCCGCGGACAGCTCCCAGGGAACCTCCACCCATCCCTTGGCCGCGGCCTCGTCGTATTTCGTTCGCGCGCCGGCCAATAGGACGTTGAGCACGTCGTTGTAGGTGCTGGTGTCCGGCAGGAGTCCGGTGTCCAGGACGGGGTTCACGCCCTGGTCGCGGGGAAGTACTACGTCGGTCGGGTCGAACAACACGGAAAGGACTTGAGTGGGCGAACTTCCGGGCTTCCAGTCGGCGGTGGCCTGTTCGAGGGTGCGCCAAAGGCGGGCGGTCCCCTTCTGTTGCCGCCGAGGCCAACCTCGTACGTCGCATGAACCACGCGTGCGCCGACACCATGGGCCACAGTGAGCAAACGGCGAACGTTTTCTACGAGATCACCGATCTCCGAGATCAATTCGGGTAGCACCGAATCGGGCCCGAGGACGGCGTTTTGGCACTCCACGCAGACGACGGCAATGGCTGACCGGTCCTCGGGCGTCAGGGAGGGCGGACCTATTGGCAGAATAAGAGAACTAGTTTAACAATTACCGATGTGACCACAATCGGATTTTTAGGCGCAGGTCAATTGGGCGAACCGATGGTTCGGCGGCTGGTAGACGCCGGACACGATGTCGTGGTGTACGGCCGCCGCGGCAACGTATGCGCACGCCTTCGTGAGCACGGCGCGATCTTGGCGGCGTCGGTGGCCGACCTCGCGGCTCAGAGTGACATTCTCATCTCCTGTCTGTTCTCGGATGCTCAGCTTCGTGAAACCGGCTTGGGGTCTGACGGTTTCATCGCCAACGCCAAGGCGGGCGCGATCTTCGTCTCACATACCACGGGGACTTCGGACACTCTGCGCGAACTTTCACAAAGCGTTGCGTCGCCGCCGACGATCCTTGACGCGCCGGTGAGCGGAACGGCAGACCATATCGCCGACGGCAAGCTGACCGTCCTTATCGGCGGGCCGTCCGGGGAAGTGGAGCGAGTGAGACCGGTACTGGCCGCTTACGCAGATCCCATCGTCGCCACCGGCGACCTGGGAAGTGCGCTGACCGTCAAGCTCGTCAACAACGTGCTCTTTGCTGCCAATGCGCAAATGGTGGCGGCTGCAGCGGTGGCGGCCGAGCAGCTCGGGATCGCTTCAGGCGCACTGCTGGAGGCGCTGTCGGTGTGCAGCGGGGGAAGCAACGCGGCCGCATTCGCGCTAGGCACCGGGCTGGAAGAATTCGTCACGCTAGCCGGTCCCTACCTGCGAAAGGATGTGGCTGTAGCCGTCGATGCCGCTCAAGTCGCCAATGTCGACCTGGGCTTGCTTCTTTCGGTCGTCGAAAACGGCCCACTTGATCTGCTCGGCAGCGTCCCCACCAAGTAGGTCTTACGCGTTTTGCATAGAACAGACGTTCCCGACGTCGGTCAGAGAATAAGCGGCTGATCGGTCAACTCCACGACGGTGTCGCGAGGGCGCGCAACAACTGGTGAGCACCCCGACGCGCGCGTGACAGCCTGCGGTCACCGGCCCCGTGCCTCCTGTGATAGCCAGGCGGGCGCTCTTCAGTCCGCGATCCATTGCGTTAGTTGCCAGCCGTCACCACGGTGTGACGGTGCCCGCTTCCGCGTAGCGCGGTGCGACGTGATCGGTGACCTGCCACGTCGCAGCGAGCCGTCCCATGCCGACGTTGAGCGCCGCGGCGGTCCCGAGTTCGACAATTTGGGCCTCGGTGAAATGCTTGCGGAGTTCTGTGTACAGCGCATCGTCGATCGCCAGGTGATCGGTGGCGAGCAGCTCGGCGAACCGCAACGCGACCTTCTCGGCGTCAGAGAGGTCGTCGGCTTCCTCGGGTCGTTCCAGCGAGCACACCGCGCCCTCATCGACCTCATCGTCGCCGTAGCGCAGCGCCATGCACGAGCGGCACTGGTTGAAGAACGCAATCCGCAACCGCACCAATTCGACCAGGCGTGGCGACAACGTGCCCTCATCGGCGAGCACGGCCTTGGTCTTGTAGAAGGCCTTGGCGGTGGCGGGCAGGTATGCGTGTACGCCTAGCACGTCAAGTTCCACATCGCTGAGTGGGGAACGTTTGAAGGCAGCCATCTCCTCGGACCAATCGCTGGCGGGTATGGGTGCGATGCGGGCCATGGCCGACTCCTTCGATCACGTTCGGGCGCGGGTGAAGAAAACGCAGGATGGCATACTTTCTTGCTTGGCCCACTTTAGTATATAGTCATCCATTTATCTATATCGGCACAGCATCACGCCGTCGCCCGGCCCGCATATGACCGTGATGGAGGGAAGTTGTGGATTACAGAGGGGGGCCGAGAAACCATCACGGCTGCCCGAACACGCAGCGAGCCGGGATTCGTTCACGTGCGTCCCGGACCGGCTGGATTGGCAAGACGTTGGGCTCACAGCACCTCTGCTGGACCAAACAGATAAATAATTATATGCTTCACCGCGCAAGAGTGCCGCCGTGTCAGCGGTTCGTGTCGCCAAACTCTCTTGGACGCTAGGGGAAATCAATGGGTTCGTTAGACGGGCGCGTCGCATTCATCACCGGGGCAGCGCGCGGCCAGGGACGCTCGCACGCGGTGACGTTGGCAGAGAATGGCGCGGATATCGTCGGTGTCGATATCTGCGCCGACCACGAGGTCGTGCCGTACAAACTGGGTTCCTGGGAGGACCTCGAGGAGACGGCTCGACTGGTCGAGAAGACCGGCCGCAACATGGAAATCGCCGTGGCGGATGTCCGCGACAAAGCGGCATTGCAATCGGCGTTTGACTCCGGCGTGGCCCGATTCGGACACATCGACACGGTAATCGCCAACGCCGGCGTCATCTTGAGCAACGTCGATGAACGCGACGCCGAGGAGGCTTTGCGCTTTGGTCTCGACGTCATGTTGGTCGGGGTGTGGAACACCTTCCAGGTAGCCCTCCCGCACTTGAGGGAGCGAGGTCAAGGCGGAAACCTAATCGCTACCAGCTCGATGGCGGCACTGCTCGATCTCACCGACGGCTCTGGCGGCGCCGACGCATACGGCATGGCCAAACTCGCGATCACCGGACTGGTTCGTTCGTACGCCAATATGCTTGCATCGGAGAGGATCAGGGTCAACGCGGTCGCACCAACCAACTGCGCCACCCCGATGGTGCTCGAAAATCCCGCGCTATTCAAGGTGATCGAACGCCACTCCCATCTGGCCAACGCCATGCAGACGGCCCTCCCCGACTTCCCGATGATCGAAGCGAAGGACGTTTCCAACGCGATCCTCTTCTTGATCTCCGACCAGGGCCGCAGTTTTACCGGCAGCCTGCTGAAGGTCGACGCTGGCATGGACGTCCGCCGGGGTTGACGGCGTGACGCTCTCACGATCCATACTTCAGCTCGAAGACCGCGTCGCCGTCGTCACGGGGAGGCGGCGGCATCGGAAGGGCGATCACCGCCGCGCTTGCCGAATTCGGTGCACGCGTGGCTATCTGGGAGCGTGACGCTGATTCATGTGCCACCGCGCAGCAAGAATTCGGTGCCCTCGCGCCGCACGCCGATGTCCGCGACACCGCTGCGGTGGACGCGGATTCGCAGGAGGCGTGACGAGGGCACTAGCCGCAGCTGACTATGTCGCGCTCCAGCAAGTTCTCGATCCTCTCGGGTGGCGACCCCGATCTCGCTCAGCACCACGTCGGTGTGCTGACCAACGATGTAGCCAGCGTCGGCCTTCGTCTGAGACCGAGAGAACGTGTAAAGCGGAGCCAGTCGGCGGTGCTCGTCGAACATTGCACGGTGAGATTCCACCCTGTATCCCGGCTTCGAACAGTCGTCCTTCCGCAACACAATCGCCGAACTGCGTTCGGTCACTTCAACGCAGTCAACATCTTCCGAGCACAGCTCGTGCTCCCAGTCGAGTTTGGTCTGCGTCGCGAACACCGTCTGCAAGGCCGCGGTCAGCGCATCATCATGCTTGGCGCGCGCGTCGGCGCTGGCGAACCGATCGTCGGTTTGGAGGTCGACATACGGCGACATGGCCCTTGGCCAACGTCGGCCACTCGCGATGCAGCGGCGCGGCCAGGAATACCCAGCCATCGGCCGCGCGGTACATCCGTAAAGGGCATTGACGCCATGAAAATGCTGGTCCGCGAGTGCGATTGCCGGCCGGGTCGAGCACCGATAAGCCGGACGCCGCGGCGATGGTCGGGGCGTACGCGACCCGATGTGCGAACGGTCCGTCGATTCCGTAACCCGAGGTGCTCAACACAACCAGGCCCGGACTGAGAGCCGGGCTACTCGTAGGCCTCGAGCAGAGTTTCGAGAGCCCGGATTTCTTCGGGCAACCACGGGTGCGGACCGGAACGGTCCTCGCTCAGCTTGACCTGCACCGTCGTGACGGAGGCGCAGTGTTCGCCTGCGACGGTGGCAATGATGTTCCGGGTCTTCAGCGAACTGGTGCCGATCGTGGTCACCGAGGTGGTCACCTCAAGCTGATCGAACTGCAGTATAGGTCGGTGATAGTCGATTGCGTTGTGCGCCACGACAACCCGCGGCCACGATCGCGGAATCAGCTGCCCGAGTCGGCGAGCTCGCGCCTCCTCCGCGTATACCAGGAAGACGCTGTTGGTGACGTGCCCCACCGCGTCGAGGTCTGTCCACCGTGGCTCGATTCGAAAGCTTCGGTCAGTCCGCGGAGGGGACGCTATTTGCCTAGCGCTGGGAACGTTCATCCGATAAATATATAACGGTAATGCCCAGAGCGTTGCTCACCAGAACATCAACGGGACACGACAAAGTCGGTGGGCTGCGGGTCGCCCAATGCCAGCGGGCATATGCCGGCGTTCGCGACCACGATGTCGAGGTGGCCGAACTCGGCCATCCCGGCCTCCGCGGCCGCCCGGAGTCGATCCCGCTCACGGACATCGGCCTTGGTCGCCAGAACCCGGCGGCCCGAACCCTTCACCAACTTCGCCGTCTAGTCCAGATCGTCGGCGGGGTACTTGTTCGATTTGATCTGTCACAGATGTCGACCGCGATGATGTCGGCGCCTTCCTGCGCATTCGGACGGCGTGCGCGGCCCTGGCCGCGCGCTGGGCCGTTGTTAAATGCGACCTTTCCGTCAACACGGTTGCTCATGGCACCGCGCTGTGCGTCGAGTGGCCGGAACGGGCCACGGTGGTGGGCTAGCCGCTCCAAAAATAGCTAAACAATTAGCGATAATCTAGTACACTTGGTCCCTGCATCCGTTTCGCAAGCGAGAGGTCCCGCCAATGACGGCTTCACCGGTCGCCGCGCCCACCGTGAGCTTCAACCCTGAGACGCGCCTTTTTATCGACGGCCGGCTTCGCGATTCGTCGACGGGCAAGACCGTAGACAACATCAACCCAGCCACCGAAGAAATTCTGGGCACCGCGTCTGATGCGAGCGGGCAGGACATGGAGGAGGCGATTGCCGCCGCGCGGCGCACGTTCGACACCTCGGATTGGTCCACCAACCGCGAGTTCCGCCGGCACTGTCTGCTCCAGCTGCACGACGCGCTGCAAGAAGAGAAGGAGCAGATACGCGCCGAGTTGGTCGCCGAGGTGGGAGCGCCCGTGAGCGCGACGTATATCGCTCAACTCGAGTGGCCGCTGGCCGACGCGGTTCGCTGGCCGGCCGAGTTCATCACGAAGTTTCAATGGCGGCGAGAGCTCGATCAGGGCGAGCTGATGGGTGTGCGGGCCAACCGTTTCGTCGTCAAGGAGCCGATGGGTGTCGTGGGCGCCATCACCCCGTGGAACTTTCCGTTCGAAATTATCAGCAACAAGCTCGGACAGGTGTTGGCCACCGGCAACACCGTGGTGCTGAAGCCGGCGATGGAGACGCCGTGGAGCGCGCTGCGGTGGGGGCGAATCATCGCGGAGAAGACGGACATTCCCGCCGGCGTGGTGAACATCGTGCCGACGTCGGACAACCAGATAGCCCAGACGCTTGTCTCCGATCCGCGCGTCGACATGATCTCGTTCACCGGCTCGACCACCGTCGGAAAGCTGATCCAGCAACTGTCCGCCGACACGATGAAGCGCAATCTGCTTGAACTGGGCGGAAAATCGGCCTACATCGTGCTCGACGACGCCGACATGAACGTCGCGCTGCCCGGCTGCATGGGAATGTTGATCCATTCCGGGCAGGGCTGCGCGCTGACCACGCGAATGTTGGTGCCGCGCCAGCACTATGAACAGGCTGTCGAGGTCGCCACCGCGACATTCGCCGCGATCCAATGCGGCGACCCGACCGATCCGGCGACCTTCTGCGGCCCCTTGGTGACCGCCAAGCAGCGCGACCGGGTGTTGGATTACATCGCAAGCGGCCTGGCTCAGGGTGCGCGAGCCACTATCGGCGGCGCCGCTCCGGACGGGTGCGATCGCGGGTATTTCGTAGCACCAACCGTTTTCGCCGACGTGACGCCGGATATGCGCATCTTCCAGGAGGAGATCTTCGGGCCCGTTCTGACGATCACTCCTTACGACGGCGGAGATGACGGCGCCGTTGAAATGGCGAATAACTCGATGTACGGATTGGCCGGCGCGGTAATGGGCTCCGCTGAGCGCGCAATGGCTGTCGCGCATCGCATTCGTACCGGCGCGATGATGGTCAACGGCAGCGTGTGGTACGGCGCCGATGCCCCGTTTGGGGGCTACAAGATGAGCGGCATCGGCCGCCAGAATGGCGTCGAAGGCTTCGAGCAACACCTGCAAACCAAAGTCATTGCCTGCCCGGCGGACTGAGTATCCCCCGAGTCGACTATCCACGAAGGACAACATGACCGACATCCTCACCGGTATCCGCGTCGTCGAACTCGCCGCATGGACATTCGTCCCGGCGGCCGGGGCGGTGCTCGCGGACTGGGGCGCCGACGTGATCAAAGTTGAGCATCCGGAGACGGGCGATCCCCAACGAGGATTGATCAGCTCGGGTTTGGTTCCGGGCGCAGGCGGAGTGAACCATTTCATCGAGCTGCCCAACCGTGGCAAGCGAAGCATCGGCCTCGACACCTCGACGCCCGAGGGCCTGGAGCTGCTGATGAAGCTTATCGAGACCGCCGATGTCTTCCTGACAAATCTCTTGCCGGACTCGCGGCAGCGGATGGGCGTCGACGTCGAGCAGGTGCGTGCCCGCAATCCGCGGATCATCTACGCGCGCGGCCATGGGTACGGTACGAAGGGCGACCTCGCCAATCAAGGTGGATTTGACGCCGCGGCGTACTGGGCCCGCGGTGGAATAGCCAATGCCTATGCACCCGATGGCGGGTATCCGCCATTCCAGCGCGCCGCTTTCGGCGATATCTATGGCGGGTTCGCGATCGCTTCCGGCATCGTCGGGGCGCTGTTCAAGCGTGAAAGGACCGGTGACTCCTCTGTCGTCGACGTGTCGTTGCTGAGTTCAGCAGTATGGCAACTCAGCCCGGACATCGTCGGCGCGGGAGTCGCCGGCGCCGACCTACCGATGTTCACACTGGACGATGCACCCAATCCGGTGGCGAACCTTTACAAGACCCGCGATGGCCGCTTCATTCAATTCGTGCTGCTGCAGGCCGACCGGTTTTGGGCCGACTTCTGTAAGCGCGTCGACCGCCCGGACCTCATCGACGACGAGCGGTACGCCAATGCCGTGGTGCGGTACGAAAATCGAATCGCCTGTATTTCCGAGTTGCGCAGGACATTCGAGTCGCAGGACCTCGCCCACTGGGAGGAGGCGTTTGTCGGTTTCGACGGTGTCTGGGACGTGGTGCGCACCGCCCACGAGTTGCATACGGATCCGCAGGTGCTGGCCAACGGCTACCTCCCGCGCACTCGCGATGCGAAGGGCAACGAGTTCGCGCTTGCCGCCAGCCCCGTGCAGTTTGACGAATCACCTCTGGACCTGCGACGGGCACCGGGACATGGCGAGCACACCGACGAGTTAATGGCCGAACTCGGCTACAGCGAGGACGAATTGATCGAGTTCAAAGTCAACGGCGCGGTTCTCTAGGGATGACGGTGAGCGAGGACCTGGCACGGCGATTCCTGCATGTCAATCTCAATTGTGAATCGCTGGATGCCACCGAGGCGCTATATGCCAAGCAGCTGGGCCTTTCGGCGCGAATGCGCACGGATCCCGAGGTGCCCACTGACGGCGCCATACTCGGCTTCGCTGGAGAGACATACGGAGCGACAACGTTCTTTTACGACGCTCGTGGTGGCCGTACCGCCTGTTCTCTGGAAGCGATTGAATGGCGAACCCCGCCGCTCAAATCCGATCGCAACTCCGACCCGGCACGGCCGGGCATTCGTTCGGCATTGTTCACCGTCAATGACCTGGCCGAAACGGTAACCTGGCTGCGGGAAGCCGGTTTTGACGTGGGTGAGCCCGTCACCGGATTAATTTCTGACAGCAGTTCGGTACTCGTGGTTGACGGGGACGGCGTCGTACTCGAACTCGCCGAGGTACCAGGGGAACTGCCGGGCTCGCTGTTCGCGGGTATACGTATCCTGGCCGTCGATGCGTCGGCCACCGTAAAGTTCCTCAGCGCAATCGGTTTCGAGGTACTTCAGGAGCCGACCGTTGTGCAGATCACGGGCGATCAGCTTGCCCCGGGCGGGGGCAGCGATCGGGTGCAGTGCGTCGTGGCGCGGGTGGCCTTGCCTGAGGACAAGAGCCAGTTCAGCGTAGCAGTGGTGCAGCATCCCGACACCCGAAAGCATCCGCTGCCGGAGGGCGGGAACAGCCAAGGCTTGTTTCGGTGTGCAATGCGTGTGGAAGACGTTCGCAAGGCATGGTCGTTGGTGCCGGATTCGGTTGAACGGCAGCGTGAACCGATATGGTGCCCGCTGCCGGGAACGCCGATCGACGGACTTTGTGTCGCCTTCCTGCGCTCGCCGGATGGCGTTGTGCTCGAGTTCGTCGAACGACCGCTGAAACACTTCAAGCGCTGACTCCACCTAAGGCGCGCAGGGCCGCACGCCTTTCACACACTATTTACCGTTGTAGGAGCAAGATATGAGGGTGATCGCTTCCGTCGAGGACGCAGTGCAAGCGGTCGGCGAGGAACTCGGTGTCAGCGAATGGAAGGGCATCGACCAGATCCGCATCGACGGCTTCGCTGAGGTCACCGAGGACCGTCAATGGATACACGTCGACCCTGAACGAGCCAGGGCAGAAAGCCCTTATGGTTCGACGATCGCGCACGGCTTTCTTACGTTGTCGCTGATTCCCATCCTGAGCAAAGACATCTACAAGTGCGCCAACGCCAAGATGGGTATCAACTACGGCCTGGACAAGGTCCGTTTCCTGTCGCCGGTCGCCGCCGGTAAGAGGATCCGCACTCGGTGCGAACTCGTCAATGCGACGGTGATCGATGACACGACCGTCAATCTGACCGTGCGGCACACGATCGAGATCGACGGGTCGGATAGGCCGGCCGCCGTGGCGGATCTGATCGCGCGGTGGATCTTCGAGCGCGATAGTTCAGCGACTTCGTGATGCCGTCGCGGTCCGATGGACAGCTGACGGAGTCTGCTGGTGTGGTTAAGACTTCGCGCGGGCCATCCATTGTTCGCGTAAACTCGGCTTGACAACCTTCATGCTGGAGTTGCGCGGCAGCGCGTCGACGAACACCACGTGCCGGGGCACCTTGAAGTTCGCCAACCGCTCACGGGCCCAGCCGATTAACGCATCTGCGGTCAAGTTACGGGCGACCACGAATGCGGCCCCGACTTCTCCCATGCGCTCGTCGGGAACACCGATCACTGCAACGTCGACGACGTCCTTGTGCTGTCGGAGCATGTGTTCGATCTCCGCGGGGTATGCGTTGAAGCCGCCAACGATGTACATGTCCTTCTTGCGGTCGACGATTTTGAGGAAGCCCTGCTCATTCATCGTCCCGATGTCGCCGGTGTGCAACCAACCGTCGGAGTCGATCGCGGCAGCGGTGGCATGAGGATCTTGCCAATAACCACACATGACTGTGTACCCGCGCACCAGCACCTCGCCTGGACAGCCGTCTGTCACTTGGGCGCCGGCCTCGTCGACGACCCTGACTTCGATGTCACGCGCCGGACGGCCGACCGAATTGGCGATGTCGTCGATGCTGTCGCCCGGACTGGAGGTGCTCACCAGCGACGTGGATTCGGTAAGGCCATACCCAGACAGTACGATCTCGAATCCCAACTCGTCGCGCAGCTGGGTGTAGAGCGAGGGCGGGACATTCGCGGCAGTTGGAACAGCCACGCGTAGGCGGGACAAGTCGAACTCGTGGCGACGGGGATGGCGGATGAGGTCGGTGAAAAGTGTTGGCGGACCCAGCAGGACCGATATCTTTTCGTCGGCGAGTCGGCGCAGGACGGTGTCGACGTCAAACACCGACTTGGGAATCGCGGTGACTCCCTGCATAAGGCAGGCCATCCAACCGGACTTATACCCCAAGGTGTGAAAGAACGGTGGAATGATCAGATGGCGGTCGCCCGGGCGAAAGGTGAAAACATCCGTGAGATATCCGTAGGCGCGTAGCGACTGGCCGTGGGTCAGCATCACTCCTTTGGGCGCACCGGTTGTCCCCGATGTGAACATGATGTCGGCAAGATCGTCGGCTTCGACGGCTTCGATACGCGCAATCGCCGTCGACGCTTCGACAGCGGCGCCCGCGGCAAGGTAACCGGCCCACGATGTGGTGCCCGCGACTTGGCCCGCTCCGACAAGGACTACCGAGACGTCGGCCCTCACGTCGCTCAACATCGAAATATGGTCATTTCCAAGGAATCTAGGCGCAGTCAGCACGGCCTTCGCGCCGCTCTTGCGGAGAATGTAAGCGATCTCGGGACCCTTGAACCGGGTATTCAGCGGCACCAGGATCCCGCCGGCGCCGTGCACTCCGAGCGCGGCGGCGATCCAGGCCGCAGAGTTCGGCGCCCACAGCGCGACGCGGTCGCCGGGCCGGATGCCAAAGGCGATCGCCGCGCGCACCGATTCCGTCACCCGCTCGGCGACATCCGTGAAGCTCCATCGCACACCGGCATCGAGGTCCACGATTGCTTCTGCGGCGCCGAACCGTTCCGCGCTTGCCAGCACCATGCGCGGAATGCTGACGAGCTCAAGGTCGTGCCGCGCGCCCATTCTGGTTAGGTCCGAGGTGCCGCGCCGACGGTGCGGTCGGGAACCGTCTCCAGTTTGTTGCCGGCGAGGCTCATTGCCGTACTCCGATTCTTCGGATCACCGTCTCACCAAACACGCTCATGTACTCGGCCGCGGCGTCGACCGATGAGGCATCAACGCGCACAACGGCATGCGTTGCGCCATGCTCCGCCAGAGCACCAAGCTCGTCATCGAATCGGTTTGTTGCGTCGTAGTCGCGGAAATCGACCGCCGGCACTGGGATCTGAATGTCCACTCCGGCCGGGTCGCGACCAACCGATGCCAGTTGATCGTGCAGGCGGGCCACGGCCCGACCGAACGCCTCCGGGCCATCGATTACGGCCGTGCGAATCGCCGATGCGAACTCGGGTGGCGTGAAGACTGGGCTCCAGCCCTGCCCGTACTTGACCACACGCCGAAGCGCGGCGTTGCTGTTGCCTCCGATCCAGATCGGTGGATGTGGCCGCTGGATCGGGGGGCTCAACCACATCGGCCCAGTCGCTGCGAAGCCGGAACCGGTGACTGGCTCACCGGGCGTAGACCAGATGCGTACCAGCGCATCTAAGGCGTCGTCAAACGCCGCAGCGCGCTGCTCGAAATCGACTCCGAGCGCGGAGAACTCAGAGCGCAGATACCCAGCGCCGACTCCCGCGATGAGTCGCCCGCCGGACACTCTGTCCAGACTGGTGAGCGCTTTGGCGGTCAGATACGGATTGCGGAACGGCAGTACGTAGAGGTTTGTCATCAACCTGATATCGACGGTCACCGCGGCAAAGAAGGCAAGCGCGACCGCCGGCTCCATCGCGTCGTGGCCCCCGTTCCTGCGCCACTTCGTGGAGGGGGCGGGGTGGTCGCTTAGCGCGATCGCGGTGAACCCACACTGTTCTGCGTGCCGCGCCAAGCGCGCCATGACCTCTGGTGCATCGAAACCGTCTACCGCGTCGTGCTGTTCGCTCGGATATTCGAGTGTGAACTTCAAGCGCTCTTCTCCGATCGTCCGGCGCAGGGCGTGAACGCGTACGTGACGAACGATTCCCCGTCTGCTTGCTCGAAGATCGTGGTCGTCGACACCATGGGTTGCCCGATCGTCAGCGCGTCGGCCTCCGCGCCCACGATCAAGGTTTCGACCAGCACCCCTTCGGACAGCTCGATGTATCCGACGATGTACGGGCGGAACTCTTCCGGCGTCCGTTTGCCCTTGTACGGAAGCGGGGGAGCGAATTGCTGTGTGGTGAAGGTGAAAAGAGTTCCTTCAGTCGACAATTCAATCGGCTCGATATCGACGGTGCCGTCGAAGAGTTCCGGCCGCTCCGCCGGGAACTTCACGACACCCGTCCCTCGGCGTCGAGAGCCGAGGAGAACCGCCCGCTGTCCGTCCAGCCGAAAAAGGTTTTCGGCGATCATTTGGGTCATATCAATTCACCTCAATCACTAGTGCTGCACCCATTCCTCCGCCCGCGCACATCGACAGCACACCGATGCCACCGCCGCGGCGCCGCAACTCGTAGATGGCCGAGGTCACCATGCGCGCACCGGTCGCGGCGATCGGATGGCCCAAGCTGATACCTGAGCCGTAGGCGTTGACGATGTCCTCGTCAAGTCCCAGCGCACGCGAGCACGCAACGGCCTGGGCCGCGAACGCTTCATTGATCTCGAAGAGGGCGACATCGGAGATCTTGAGCCCCGCGAGTTCGAGTGCCCTCGGAATCGCCTTGATCGGGCCGCTGCCTGTTTCCCTGGGCGTCACGCCGACGGACGCCCACGACAGTACGTTGGCCAAGGAGTCCTGGGAGCCGGGGACCGCGAGCGCCACCACGGCGGCGGCGTCGTTGAGCCCGGACGAGTTGCCGGCCGTCACCGAGAACCCCTCGATCTCGGGATGCAGTACCTTGAGCCCTGCCAGCGCTTCGATCGTCGTTTCCCTGCGCGGGTGCTCATCCATATCGAAAGTCTTTGTGCTGCCGTCAGGTTGAGGCGCAGCGATGGGCACGATCTCGTCGACGAAAGACCGCGAGTCGACGGCTTTGACCGCTCGCTGGTGGCTGCGCAATGCCCACTCGTCTTGGTCCTGGCGGGAGATGCCGTACCGCACGGCGCAGTTGTGCGCGACGGTGATCGACATGTCCATCGCGGGGGCCTCGTCGGTGTGCGGATGCGAGAACGAGAACCACGGGTCGTCGTAGTCCGCGGGATCCTTGCCCGTTGTGAACGGCTTGCGCTTGCGGCACAGCGGTGCCGTCGACAGCGATTCGGTTCCGCCCGCGAGGACGGCCTGGCTCATGCCGGCACCAATCTGGCCGGCGGCAGTCGCGATGGCGGACAGGCTCGTCGCGCATTGGCGATTGACCGCCATTCCAGGTACTCCGATCAGTCCGAGGTCCGCCGCGACATAGCGCGCTATGTCACCGCCTCCCTGCATGACTTCGCCGAGCACCAAGTCGTCGAAGTCCTCAACGTCACGCCCTGATCGCTCAATCGCTGCCAGGACCACTGGCTTCGCCAGCTCGGTAGCCGTCATGTTGGCGAGCGTGCCCTTGCGCGCTGTGCCGATCGCGGTCCGTGCGGCGGCCACGATCGCGGCGCGCGGTGTTGTGGGGGGCATCCATCCTCCGAAATATGCGGTCGAATGTTGGCAGTCTATACCGTTATACAGATAACTGAATAGCCCCCATTGGAGGAGTTTGGTCAATCAAACAGGTCGACGACCTTGGTCAGCTTTGCGCCGGCCAACACGTATTCACCACCTTCGGCGAGGTGGCGACTCCACAACGCCGCAGCCCCCTCGGCATCGCTGGCCTTGATCAGGTCCAACACCATCCGGTGTGACTTCGCGGCGTGCCGCGCGGCCTGTTCGGCCTCCGGGCCCGAAGTCGGTTGCAGCGAACGATTGCCCTGAACGATGACGTGGTGAATCATCCCGCTGACCGTCCGCAACGTCTGGTTCCCCGACAGGCGCGCGATCGCGGCGTGGAAATCAGTGAGTTGGTCAACGGCTTCGGCTCCGCCGGCAGTTCCGGTTCCTCGCCCGACGAGCCGTTCGAGTTCGGCGATGACGTCTGGGTCCCGAACTCTGGCCAATTCGGAGATCATCGCCATCTCGACCGTCGTCCTGGCGGCGTACACGTCTTCAAGGTTGACGCCTTCGTATGTCAGGATCAAACCCGCATAGCGTGCCAACGTTCGCCTCCGGGGCCGATGCACCCGAGCCCCACCACGCACGCCGCGTTCGACCTGGATCAGCGACTCGGATTCAAGGACGCGGAAGGCCTCCCGCAGCGTCGGACGCGAGACGCCGAAACGCTCCATGAGCTCGGACTCGGGCGGCAGCATCATGCCCGGTTCGATGTCGCCGCGTACGATAATGCGGCGAAGCGCGCTGGCAACGCGATCGGCCATCTTCGGCTCTCGAAGGCTGTTGACCTCCATGCCGTCCGTCCCTTCGCCGTCATGGATACCCAGACGGCAGAGCCTAAATTAGATAAACAGTTATCTATAATGTAGTACGATGACGTGCCATCCGCTCGAGAATTCGCCCGTGAACGCGATTTCTGTGTGGCACGCCGGGCTCCTAGAAGGACTGTAGGTTGAGCATTTCGCTGATGCTGGAGATGGCTGCGTCGGATCATCCCGACAGGGTGGCAGTCGTCGATCGAGAAACTCGGCTGACTGCCGCTCAACTGCAGGACATAGTCGGCGGCGCGGCCAGTGTGGTCTCGTCGACCGATGCCGACCACGTCGTCTACGTCGGCACCGGCGGAGTCATGATGCCGTTGCTGCTCTTCGCATCGGCCCAGTCCGAGGTGCCTTTCACGCCGCTGAACTATCGATTGAGTCGCGACGGTTTGCGGCAGTTGATCGGTCGGCTGCCGGGGGCTCTGATCGTCGTTGACGACGAGTATGCCGAGACGGTGGCCGGCGCCGGTAAGGTGCTGATGACGCGCGCCGAGTTCATGCTCGCGGCCGGAACCGCCGAGCCAACGGTCGGCTTTCCCGACGCCGAATCTGTCGCCGTTGTGCTCTTTACGTCGGGCACGACGTCGCGACCAAAAGCCGTTGAGCTGACTCACAACAACCTGACCAGCTACGTGACGGGAACCGTGGACTTCGCATCCGCGGAGCCGTCGGACGCCTCGCTGATCTGCGTGCCGCCCTACCACATCGCGGGGGTCGGGGCGGTACTGTCGAACGTCTACGCCGGGCGAAAGATGGCTTACCTCCGCCAATTCGACGCCCTTGAGTGGGTTCATCTCGTCAATGCCGAGCGGGTCACCACCGCTACAGTGGTACCCACGATGCTTGATCGCATCGTCCGCGTCATCGAGTCCGAATCGATTAGGCTGCCGACGCTTCGCAATCTCGCGTACGGCGGCGCGAAGGTTCCGCTGCCGCTGGTACGTCGGGCACTGGACTTGTTGCCCGACGTGGGCTTCGTCAATGCCTATGGATTGACCGAGACAAGTTCGACAATCGCGGTCCTGACGCCGGGTGATCACCGCGTCGCTCACCGTGCGGTCCAAGGATCGGTGGCTCGGCGATTGGGCTCGGTGGGCAGACCGGTGCCCGGCATCGAAATCCAGATCCGGTCCGAGGACGGTTCGGTGCTTGAACCAGGCGAGACCGGCGAATTGTATGTTCGCGGTGAGCAGGTGTCGGGCCGATACGCCGAAACCGGCTCAGTGCTTGATGTCGACGGCTGGTTTCCAACGAAAGATGTCGCCAGCATCGACGAGGACGGATATCTGTTCATCGGTGGGCGGTCTGACGACACGATCATTCGCGGCGGCGAGAACATCTCTCCCGCTGAGGTCGAGGATGTGCTCGTGGAGCACCCGGACGTACGTGAGGTCACCGTCGTGGGAATGGACGATGATGAATGGGGTCAAATCATCGTCGCCGTAGTCGTTCCGGTCGGCGGCGCCACGCCTGATCCGGAGAATCTGCGTGATCATGTGCGGCGCAGCCTGCGCGGTTCGCGCACACCGGACCGGGTGGTATTTCGTGATGTTCTTCCCACCACCGCCACGGGCAAAGTCCTGCGCCGCCAAATCATCGAGGAGCTTGAAGCGGCGAACGTTGACAACTGAAACCCGTTGTGAAGGAGTAGGGATGGTCAAAAATGGAACCCGGCTGCAGAGCCAGGTGTGCGAAACCCAGGTCATCGTCATCCGCACAGGCGAAGGTCTTGACGACCTGCGTGCCGGCGGCGTGCCGATGATTCCGGTGGGCGACGCGAAGTCCGACGGGCCGATTCCGGACCCCGCATTGTGCGCGGGAAACGTGATGGGTAAGCGATATGTTGGCGAGAACGGTGCCGAAGTCTTGGTGACGAAGGCCGGCGCCGGCACATTGACGATCGGAGATGCACCACTAGCCATCAAGGACGCCAAACCGCTTCCAGCGAGCGATTGATTAACGCCGGGCCCTTTGGCGGCAACGAAGTCATCAGTGGCGCGGGCGGATCACAGGTGGCCGGCGGATGGGCCGCACCGGCCTCGAGCTGACTGCCGGAGTGCTAACGCGGGCGGGGGCTGAGTGTCGACGAAATCGGCGCTGGGCCCGTGCGGTGATCAAATGTCAGCACCAACTACCAGCGCCAAACACGTTGTGCCCTAACGCTATTGCGGTGGATAGGGGCCGGGTTTATCCCTCTGAGGATCCAGGGGAACCAGTCAATGCCGTGTTCGAGCTCGTCGCTGGCGTCGTAGTCCGGGCTGGGATCGGGAGATATGTTCTGGCCTTCGGTGTTGACCGGCTGCTCTGGCTGTCCGTAAACGGCCACGACCACCGTACGGTCCGGGCTGTTTAGCCCCGTTGAGCCCATCGAGGACGTCGGCAGACTCCGGCCGCTGGGTTCTATTTGGGCGCGAATTCGCCGAGGATCGTTGCAACGGAACCGATCTGCCCCAGGTATGCCTCGCGCGAGACGTCGTAGAGCTCGAATACGATGTCGGGAACTCTCGGCAGGAGAATCGGCTCGTAGCCCCGTTGGCGTAGCCGCTCGACTTCGGCGTCGAGGTCGTCCACTCCAAAGACCAACACATTGAATCCGTCGGTGTCGACATCCCGGTCCATGAAGGGGATTTGCCCGCCGGGCTCGGCGGGACATATTAGTTCAATACCGCTCGACCAGGACACGTTAACTTTCACGAGTTCGTACACGACGCCCACGTCCATCCAGTCGTCCAGGTCGAACACACTGGCAAAGGCGCGACGGGCATCCTCCCGGGCGTCGATCGTCGCGTATGCAAAGCCGACGTGGTCAATAGCTCCCGCGTAGGGGCGACTTCCCACCGGTACCGCTTCGTTCAACTCGAAGTGACCGAAGGACACATCAGCGCTACCGATCTGCCCGATGTGGGCCTGGCGTGCACTTCGGAACGGCTTGCCGACTCCTGCATCCGACTGCGGTAAGAGTCGAGGACTCAGGCCCAGGTTGGCAGCCCGTTCGTATGTGCCGTCGAAATCCTCGACGTCAACGCAGAAACTGACAAACCCTTCGCCTCGAGTCCGAAGATGCTCCGCCAGTGGCGAATCGGGACTCGTGGGTGTGATCAGACGCAAGCCAGCCCTCGGTGAGTAGATACCTCGCGTTTGGCCGTCCTCGACCGGCATGTCGATCCAATCGCCGATGGCAAGCGCGTCCTCGAACTCAGACCGAGCCTTCTCGACCGAGTCGTCGGAGTGGTAACCCAAAACCACGTGGTCGATGTGTCCAGCCGTCGGGCGAACGGTCTGTGCGTGCGTAATCGTCATCGACTCTCCCGAGTGTGTGCAACGGCAATAAATACAGATAAACATACAACGGTTTGTTGAGACAAGGACGGGTTCCATCGCGCTCGGGGACTCGATGAGCGCGCCGCGCGTTTGGGATGGCGCCTAAAGCGTTATATAGTTTGCGATATGTTGTTCCGATGGTCGGGACATCCACCAGTGCAAGTATGTGAGTGACGGTCGCGGAGGGGCATTCCGTGATAGCTCGCCACAACTGCGCCGAGGCAGCACAGTCTGGAGATGGCCGATGACCTCGCAGATCGACTCCCATGGCATCACGTCCCTGTCGGTAACCGAAGAACATCAAGAACTTGCCCAAGTCGCGGCGTCGATGGTCGCCACCAGGGCCGGCCTTGACGGGGCGCGTCGCGTTCTTCTCGAACCCGCCGGCGCCGAGAATCGCTGGTGGGAAACCGACGGGCTATGGAAAGAAATCGTGGCGACGGGATGGCTCGGCCTACACATCGAGGAGCGCTACGGCGGGCAAGGCTACGGGCAGCCCGAATTAGCCATCGTTCTAGAGCAACTCGGACGATATGCTCTCGCGGGGCCATTCCTGCCCACCGTTGTCGCCGCCGCGGTGATAGCTGAAGCCGGAACCGACGAACAGCGTTCGAGCTGGCTGCCTCGGCTCGTGAGCGGAGACGTGGTGGCCGGAGTTGGCGTTCATGGCGCCTCATCGGTGTCTCGTTCAGCCTTGTCGTGCACCGGGGTCGTCGTGTTGGGCGAGCCTGCAGCCGACGTCGTCCTGATTCCTGTCGGTGAGGACCTGGTCCTCGTTGAGGCCGGTGCCGCGGTGCAGATCGAGCGCAACTGCGAGGTCGATCGACTCACTGCGCCAGTGTCGGTCGTCGACGCGGTGTCCGCCCCTGTAGCCGAAGTCCTGTCCGGCGCAGCAAGTGTCGCCGTACGACTGCTCGGCTTATTTGCTGCTGCGGAGGCGATCGGCGGTATGGCGGCCTGTACGGAAATGGCGACTGCTTACGCGGCTACGCGTGAGCAGTTCGGTCGGCCGATCGGGAGTTTCCAGGCAGTCAAGCACCATTGCTCGAACATGCTGGTGGATTCCGCCGTAGCAACGGCGGCGGTTTGGGATGCCGCGCGAGCCACCGGCGCCGAAGCGGAGATCGCCGCCACCATGGCCGCTGGCCAGGTGTTGCACTCCTATCAACGTGTTGCGCAACTGAACATTCAGGTGCACGGCGGCATCGCCTATACCTGGGAACACGATGCCCACCTCTACCTGCGCCGCGCCGCGGTGTTGTTGGCTCTCGCCGGAGGTGTCGATATCCATGAGCGAGCGACACACCTGCACCTTGCCGGCGCGCGCCGCGAGAAAACCCTCGAGCTACCGCCATCCGGTGATCGCTTGAGCGATGCGGTCCGCGAATTTCGCCGCGAGCTCGACGATGCCGGACCAGGCGAGCGGGCAACGCTTTGGGCGCACAGCGGCTATCTGCTGCCGCAACTGCCGGAGCCCTACGGTAAAAGTGCCGGGCCGGCAGAGCAGCTCGTCATCGAGAGGGAGTTGCGTGGTGTGCAGCGCCCTGAGCTGGGCCTGGGGGAGTGGATCCTGCCGACGCTACTGCGGCACGGCACCGCAGAACAGATCGAACGGCTGATGTGGCCGAGCCTCGAAGGACATCTGCGGTGGTGCCAGTTGTTCAGCGAACCGGGGGCTGGATCGGATGCGGCCGCGGTGTCGACGAAGGCGGTTCGCGTCGACGGCGGCTGGTCGGTGACGGGGCAGAAAGTGTGGACTAGCGATGCGATGAACTGTCAGCGTGGGCTGCTGACGGTGCGGACCGATCCCGACGCGCCCAAACACAAGGGTATTACGGCGATGATCGTCGACATGACCGCTGCGGGTGTCGAGGTTCGGCCGCTTAAAGAGCTCACCGGTGAGGCGCTTTTCAACGAGGTCTTCTTCGACGCGGCCTTTGTCCCGGATGGCGACGTGGTCGGAGCCGTCAACTCCGGTTGGGAAGTCGTGATGGCGACATTCGGAAACGAGCGGGTGTCGATCGGCGGTGGTTCGGTGACCATGACGGCTCCGGACCTGACTCAGATATTCGTGCGCCATCGCGGCGATGATCGTTCGATGGCCCGCGGCGTGGGCGCACTGCTGGCCGAGGATTACGCCGTGGGGGCGTTCAACCTCCGGCAGGCGGCACGGGCGGTTTTGGGTGATGGCTCCGGGATCGAGGGCAACATCGCCAAACTCTTCGGCACTGAGCACGCCCAACGCGTCGCGCAACTAGGCATGCAGCTTGCCGGGCCAGCGGTGCTGGCAGGTGCGGAGCCCACGGCAGTCCACGACTACCTGTACTCGCGTTGCCTGACCATCGCCGGTGGAACCAGCGAAATCGTCAGAAATCTGATCTCGGAGCGCATTCTGGGACTGCCGCGAGAACCGGCGCGACGATGATGATTTGGCCTTCGCATCACATCGCTACAGAGTCGGGATCAGCATGACGACCAACGAACAAGATGAGAGCGCCATCCGCAACGTGCTGTTGCGGTACTGCCGGGGTATCGACCGGCTCGACTTTGAGCTCGTCCGTAGTTGTTACTGGCCTGACGCGACCGACAAACACGGTCCGTTCGAAGGTAGTCGGGATGAGTTCATCGACTGGACCTCGAGACTCCTTGAGCGCCACACCATGACGATGCACCACGTGGGCAATATGTTGATCGAATTTCCCGACGATCGGCACTCGACGGCGGCAACCGAGACCTATGCGGTCGCCTATCACTCGGGTGAGCCCGCCGACGACATCCGGTGGAACTACGTTGCCGGCTTCCGCTATGTCGACCTGTTCGAGCAGCGGGGTACCGAGTGGCGCATCGCCGATCGTCACGTGGTCATCGAGTGGGTTACGCCGTGGAGTGCCGACCGCAGTCGGCTCACTGACCTAGGTGGCACGCAGGCGCGCCGTGACCGCAATGACCCCGTGTACAAGAACCTCAAGGCGGACAGGTGAACTCGCAATTCGACCAGCGACGAGAGCGCAGGCCTGCACGGATCCACATTCGGAGGAAGATTGACGGGTACTCTCGACGGCGATCGTCGCCGGATCGCGATAGCTGAGGGGCTGCTGTCCTGGCCGCGGTTCAGCCATTGGCGTCGCCGGGGACCGACGGCAGATTGCGTCGCGCTTTACCCGGATAGCCAAAGAAGCGCGCAAAGTTTTCGTCATTGAGGGGTTGCGCGCTGTTGCGCTGCGCCGCATCTCGTAGCGCTGACAATCTCTTCTGTTCCCGCTCGGCTGCCTCGGAGTCGCTGGCCGCGAGATATGTATTCAACCGGTCCTCCGTGGCGCGAATTTCCATGCGAAGGCGTTCGCCGGCTTCGCCGAACGTGAGCAGATCGTGATCGTCCTCATCGAGTTTTTTCCGTTCGGGCAGCGGCTGCGAACTCGCCGTCATGTTCTGCGCTCCCTTCTGGACTACTAATGCTAAACCAACATATAGTTAGATAGTTAGAGTCACAAGATGAGCTCCCGGCAGGATCTGCAAGAACGGATGTGACATGCCCCTTCAGGACGAGCACCAGATTGTGTCGGTTGATGACCACCTCATCGAGCACCCCCGAGTATGGCAGGACCGGTTGCCTGCAGCATTGCGAGAAGCCGGTCCCCGCATCGTCGAGATCGACGGGAAGCATGTTTGGAGCTACGCCGGTCAGATGTATCCCACCATCGGCAACAACGCGGTGGCGGGCAAGCCCCCGTCCGAGTGGGGTATGGATCCCGTTCGCTACGAAGACATGATCCCCTGGCTGCTACGACCCGGCAGCGCGCATCAAAGACATGGATCGAGCTCGGTCGTAGCGTCCGGGTGATGCGGACTACGGGTCGCACCGAGTCGAATTGTTTAAGGAGAATCGAGATTTCGATGGTGCAGACATGACTGGCGGATCCGCGCTCGACACCACACTACTGATCCTACGGGTCGTCCTTGGACTCACTATGGCAGCGCACGGTTACATCAAATTCGTTGGCGGCGGTCGCATCCCAGGTACGGCACGCTGGTTCGACAGCATCGGCATGAAACCCGGTGTTCTTCATGCACGAGTGGCGGCCACCACCGAGATCGCAGCAGGATTGGGCCTGGCCGCCGGGCTACTTACCCCGGTTCCCGCGGCCGGCTTCGTGGCGCTGATGCTCGTCGCGGCGTGGACGGTGCACCGCCAACATGGATTCTTCATCGTCAACAGCGGCTGGGAGTACAACCTCGTGCTTGCCGTGACTGCCGTCGCCGTAGCCGGCACCGGGGCCGGCCGGTTCAGCATGGACTACTTGCTGCTGCGTGACACCGCGCTATGGGGCTTTGTCCAAGGCTGGGGCGGCTTGATCGTCGCAGTGGCACTTGGACTCGTCGGCGGTATCGGTCAGTTGGCGATCTTCTATCGCCCTCCAACAGCGCAACCATCGCAGTCTCACTGACCACGGCGCGCGGCCACGACTTGGCGGCAAGCAGATCGAGCCACGATGTTACTTGGCAGGCGCCACACACGGGGATGCACGATTAGGGCGAACCGTTCCGGGTTCTTCGCCAGCGTCATAGTCGATCGCGTTCGCGGAAACCCTTGTCCTGGAAGGGATCGCGGCATCGATCGGCAGCATCGGAGATGCCTACGCGAATGCGTTTGGTTGAGGCCACGATCGGGTTATTCAAGACCGAGGCCATTGGTGTGGGCGGACTCGCGCCAGCTCTCGTAGATCTGGGTGATCTTGGCGTCGCGCATGAACCGCTCGACGGGGAAGTCGGTGGTGTAGCCGTAGCCACCGAACAACTGCAGGGCGTCGGTGGTCACCTCCATCGCCACGATCATGGCGGAACTGTTGGAGTCGACAGCGCAAATCTTTGCCTAGGCGCTGCGATCCCAATCTCGTCTAAGAAAAGGGTAGATAGTTAGATAATTCTGCGCTACGATTGCCAACATGTCAGCAATCGCTGAGAGCCGTGGTAGGCGGTCCGCCATGGTTGAAACAGAGTTAGCCTGGGACTTGGCCGAGGCCGCCAAGGGCTGTCTGGACCGCGACCAGCGCAACCAGGTCTACATCGCCATCGGAGTCGGGGATGTCTTCTCGGCCGCCAAGTTTCTCTTGCGGAGGATTGTGCGCTCGCAGGTGAGTATCCCTATAGAAACTGTGCTGAAGCTGAACAGTTGGGTCGCGTCGTATCGCGATCATCCCGACGAGGCACGCCTTCGCGACCTCATCGGACAGGTCACGATTGATGACTCTGTCGAGTTACCTCGCCTGCCGGCTCCAACAAGGGATCTATCGACGGTGGTGAGCTACCGGCAACCAAACCGGCGGACTCCGTCTCCGCGGAAGGCCTCGGGTGCACTGTTGCCAGACAGCAGCGGTGTGCGCGGCGGCCTCCTCGCCGTAAAACGGTCAAAAGATGCCGCGAGGCGGGCGTCGTTTTTACAGCGCATACGCTCCTCCGGCCCCGAGTAAGAGGTTCCAGCAATGACGAACGACGGCTACGGCCATGTGGACGCTCATCACTAGCGACGGTCGACGGCTGGCGAACATCGGTTCGGAAGCCGATGCCCGCCGCGCAGCCCACGCCCTGGGCACGACTCAATTGCGCGGCCCGTTTTCCTGGGACGTTATCGACTTTGAGGGCCACCGATTCGTCGCTGAGATAAGGCATCGGAGCGCAAGGGGTCCGTCGTGATAGTCGGACGCAATCCTCGCATCGCAGTGATTGGCGACACCGTGCTTTCGCGCACCGACCATACCCGCGGTTGCGGGGTGATCGTTGACTCAGATGCCCCCAGGTACAAGGTGTATTGGCGCACCGGACGCGGCAGGCTCTGTTGGCATACGCGCCGCGAGCTGACCGTCCCGCGACTTGACTACGACCGCCATGCCGGATGAATACGGTGAACGACACTTCGTGAAGCCCTGGAGGAACGAGATGGCATTTCAGCTAGGCGACAGGGTTCGCCATGGACCTCACGTGGGCACTGTCACCGATGTTGGCACCGTACTCATCCAGGTGACGACAAGCGACGGGGTCCGGCGGGTTTTCTGTCCCTGGGAACTGGTGAAAATCCACAACGCCAAGGAGGCGCTACGGTCTAGTTCCGCCGCGATGCGCCTAATGCCCTGCAGCGTTCGCTGAGCGCTTCGACCGCGCCCGACGTCCGCGCGGCCGACCCTCGGCGAAGAATGCCTAATAGGCGACCGGCCAATGCAAGCACACGTAGCCGTGCTGAGCGAGATGCTTGTGCCAGGCGCGGCTGCAGGTCAGCTGGAGCGTAGGCCGTCGAGCATGATGCCGAGCGTTCTTTCCGCCAGGTCCGGGCGGTAGTGCTGCATCGCCTGGCACCCGACGATGAGGGTCTCCACCTCGTCGCCGGTCACGTCGGCTCGGACGACCCCCTCGTCTACGGCGGCCCGCAACAGCAGCTCGACGCTGGAGGCGAAGTCCTCGCGTGCGCTGAGGGGCACGCATTCGTCCTGTCCGCCGGCGCTGGCCAACGACTCCACCAGGCCGCGGTCGGTGGGCCCCCACTCCAGGACGACCTTGCGCAGCAGCATGAAGAGGGCCTCACGCGGCCCGCTGAGGTTCAGTAGTTCCCTGCCCTCGCGGGCCAGCTCGCGGATCCGCTCGTCCAGGACGGCGGCGACGAGGTGGTCCTTGGTGGGGAAGTGGCGGTACAGGGTGCCGGCCCCTACGCCGGCGGCTCGGGCGATGTCGTCCATGGAGATCCCGAGGCCCTGGGTCGAGAACGCCGTGCCAGCCGTGGCCAGCAGTTTAGAGCGGTTGCGGGCGGCGTCGGCCCTCAGCGGTCGCGGGGTGGTGGCTGTCATATACCTGCCTCCATTGACAAGCGGAGAGTAATCTCCGTATTTTCGACTAAGTGGAGAATTGTCTCCGCCTCGCAAAAGTAGCAGTCCTAATGGTCTTTCGGCACCTCCCCCAGCGGCGTCGACCATCAGCGACAGGACGCTCGATGCGACCCTCCGAGCACCAGGAAGAACGGAATGGAACTGATTCACGACGACGTCACCGCTAACGGGATATCCATCCACACCGTATCGGTAGGCGAGGGTCCGCTGGTGTTGTTCTGCCACGGCTTCCCGGAGTCTTGGTACTCGTGGCGCCACCAGCTGCCCGCCGTCGCCGAGGCCGGTTTTCGCGCCGTCGCGATAGACATGCGCGGGTATGGCAGATCCACCGCGCCCCAGCGCATCGGCGCCTATACGTTGAGTGACCTGGTGGCCGACGCCGTCGGCGTGGTCGCCGCACTGGGGGAGGGCCAGGCCGTCATCGTCGCGCATGACTGGGGTGCGCCGGTAGCGTATTACGGCGCCCTGATGCGACCCGACGTCTTCCGCGCCCTCGCGGTGTTGAGCGTGCCTTACCCCGCTCCCTTTGGCGGTCTGCCTCCCGAGGTGACGATGAAGGATCTGATGCGGACGGCTGCCGGTGATCGTGAGTTCTACCGCCTTTACTTCCAGGAACCGGGTGTCGCCGATGATGAGATCGCCGCTGACCTCGATAGGTTCGTCCGTGGCTTCATGTACACCCTCAGCGGTGACGTCGTCCGTGATGGTGCTCTTCAGAACCCGTGGGAGGGGTACTTTCCCCGGGGTGAGCGTTTCGTCGACCAGCTGGTGATGCCCGACCAGTTACCAGAATGG
>Ga0310811_10000837_pt1 | contig 39474 bp, 30 predicted proteins | sample YCmetagenome_FD_207642 | JGI IMG/M metagenome (GOLD analysis project Ga0310811, IMG submission 207642) | Soil microbial communities from experimental microcosm in Duke University, North Carolina, United States - YC | ecosystem: Engineered > Artificial ecosystem > Soil microcosm > Unclassified ... | reverse complement strand
CAACGCCGCGACGACACCGCAGCCTCCAAGGCGCCCGCGGCGGCCAGGGTGCGGGCATCGGCCCAACGCGGCCCGATCACCGTCACGCCCAACGGCATTCCGCCGCGACCCTTGCCCACCGGCACATGCACGCATGGATTGCCCAGCAGCGACCAAAAACGACTGAAGAGCGGGTCGCCCGTCGCTTCGAGTCCGGCGGGCGCTTCACTGCACGCCGATGGCGCCACCAGCACGTCGTATTGGGCAAACAGGGAGTCGAGTGACGCGCGCGCCGCGGCGGCAAGTTTCTGCGCCGAGAAGTAGGTGTCCCCATCGACTGCCCGGCCTTGCGCCAGCACTTCGGCGAACGCCGGACTGAAGCCATCCGCCCGCGTCAGCGCTTCGGGCGCGAAGGCGGCTACCGCTTCGAAACACATGATGCGGATCTGCGCTTCGATCAGCCCTTCGCAAACCGACGGCAGTTCGGCGTCGCCGAGCAGCGCACCGGCTTGCTCGAAGCAGCGCCCCGCGTCCAGCAAAATAGCTTGCGCATCGTCGCTGGCGCTGTCCCAATAGGGCGTGCGACACACGCCGACACGCGGCGCGGCAGGAGCGCTGGCATCGAACGCCTGGCGTCCCAGCGCCCCGGCGAAGAACGCCGCGTCGTCCACCGTGCGGGCGAACACGCCGATCGTATCCAAACTCGGCGACAACGATTTAACACCGGCGGTCGCCAAGGTGCCAAAAGTCGGCTTATAGCCGACCACGCCGCAATAAGCCGCCGGCCGAATCACGGAGCCCGCCGTTTGCGTGCCGAACGCCAACGGCACCATGCCCGCGGCCACCGCCGCAGCCGAGCCGCTCGACGAGCCGCCGGGCGTATGCGGCCGCGCGTCATCGAGTCCACGAGGATTGCGCGTCGGACCCGGCATGAATGTGGCGAACTCCGTGGTCACGGTCTTGCCCATGACCACCGCGCCTGCCGCGCGGGTCGCGCCGACACACGCCGCATCGATCGCGGGCCGATGGCCAGCGTAGATCGGCGAGCCATAGGTGGTCGGCATGTCAGCCGTGTCCATCAGATCCTTCACCCCCACCGGCACGCCGGCGAGCAGCCCCTGCGGTCCCTGCGCATCGAGTTTGCGAGCCTGCGCGAGCGCCAGCTCGGGATCGAAGAACTGCCACGCGCGCACTTGCGCCTCGCGCGCCTCGATACGTTCGAGGTAGTCGCGAACCACCGATTCGACGGTGAAGTCGCGGCGCGCAACGGCCGCGGCCAATTCACGGGCGCTCAATGTTGCCGGGGACGTCATACTTTTTCCTTATGCAATGCAATCTTCTTACGGTAATGTAATAAAAAGCGCAAAGAAAAAAAGATTACCATTTTTGCGCTAATCAGGTGAGCCGCGCAAAAAGACCATGGCGGTGCATGGCTTCCCAAACGCCATGCACCGCCATGAGCCCGGAAGCCCGGCAAACCGGGCCCGGGCACGCACACCCAAGGAGATCACTGCTTCCGCGAGACCGGAAGCAGGAACGCTCAAGCCTTCTTGGCCACGCCCGCGTCCGCCAATGCGCCCAGCGCGACCGCGGACCAGTCGTGATCGGCGCCAATGCCCTGCGCGCGCACCGCCAGGAAACGATCGTGAACGAGACTGGCGAGCGGCAGCGGAACGCCCAGCGCTTCGGCGGCCGCCAGCATCAGGCGGTTGTCTTTCTGGCCGAGCGGCAGCGCGAAACCCGCGGGTTGAAAACGCTGCGATGCAATCATCGATCCGTAAATCTTGTAGGGCGGCGCGCTGAAGTTGGCGTTGGTCAGCAGTTCGATCAAGCGCGTCGGTTCAATGCCCGCTTTGGACGCCACCCCGCATGCCTCGCCCAACGTCTCGATGATCACCGACAGCATGAAGTTGCCGATCAACTTCACCAAGCTCGCCTGCGAGGGTTCGGCGCCGACGATGCCCACGGACTGGCCCAGTTGTTCGAGCACCGGCACCGCGACCGCCAGATGCGGGTCCGCACCCGCAGCCATGATGAAAAGCTTGCGTGCGGCCGCCGCGTCGGGCCGGCCGAACACCGGCGCCGACACGAAGCCCAAGCCCGCTTCGTGATGCTTCACCGCAAGTTCCTGCGCGGTGGCCACGCCGATGGTGCTCATCGAGATATGCACCGCGCCCTGCTTCAGGCCCGCGATGATGCCCTCTTCCCCGAGCGTGACCGACGTAAGCGCGGCATCGTCGGACACCATCGTGATCACCACCTCGGCGCCATGCGCGGCCTGCGCGGCACTGGATGCCACCTTGGCGCCCGCTTGGCGCAACGGTTCGGCGCGCGCGGGGTTGCGGTTGAAAACGCGCACGTCGTGCCCGGACTCCACCAGGTTCTTCGCCAGCGCAGAGCCCATCGCGCCAAGTCCAATGAATCCAATTTGCATGATGAAACTCCAAATGATGAGTTAATCGAACGAATCTAGTGAACGATTCGAGCCGACGCGTCAACCAGCCAGCGTATCAAGCCAACGCGTCAAGCGGACAATCCGGCGCTCAGACCGCTAGCTCGAGAATCTGGCGGCTGACTTCGGGTGTCACGTCGCCATGTTCGCCCAGCGCCGTCATGCCGTGCTCAGTCAGTTTTGCGATCAGCACCGCAATGGAGCTGCCGTCGATCCCGTAAGCACTCAGACGCGTCGCGACGGACATGCGCTCGAAGAATTCGCGGGTCGCCGCGATCGCCGCGGTGATGCGCTCGTCTTCGGTGCCTTGCGTAATGTTCCAAACACGCTCGGCGTACTGCAGCAACTTGGCGCGCTTCTGCTCGCGGCGCACCGTCAGCATAGCCGGCAGCACGATCGCCAGCGTCTGCGCATGATCGAGGCCGTGCAGCGCGGTGATCTCGTGGCCGAGCATATGGGTTGCCCAATCTTCCGGGACGCCCGCGGCGATCAGGCCGTTCAGCGCCAGGGTCGCAGTCCACATCAGGTTCGCGCGCACCTCGTAGTTGTGCGGCTCGGCCAGCGCTCGCGGTCCGATTTCGGTCAGCGTGAGGAGCAATCCTTCCGCAAAACGGTCCTGCACCTTGGCGTCGACCGGATAGGTCAGGTACTGCTCGACGATATGAACGAAGGCATCCACCACGCCGTTGGCGACTTGCCGCGGCGGCAACGAATAGGTCGTCGTCGGATCGAGCACCGAGAACCGCGGATAGACCATGTCGCTCTTGAAGAACAGTTTGTCGTTCTTGGCGCGATAGCTGATGACGCTGCCGCTGTTCATCTCGGACCCGGTCGCGGGCAGCGTGAGCACGCTACCGAACGGTACCGCATCGTCCACTTTGGCCTGCTTGGACAGGATGTCCCACGGCTCGCCCTGGAACTTCAGCGCTGCGGCGATGAACTTGGTACCGTCGATCACCGAGCCGCCGCCGACCGCGAGCAGGAAGTCGATGTTCTTCTCGCGTGCGACCGCCACCGCTTCCATCAGCGTTTCGTAGGTCGGATTCGGCTCGATGCCCGAGAACAAAAACCAAGCGCGCTCGCCGAGCGCCGCTTGCACTTGCGCGAGCACGCCGTTGCTCTTGATGCTGCCGCCACCCGAGGTGATCAACACGCGCGCGCCACGCGGCACGTGCGCATCGAGTGCGGCAATCTCGCCTTCGCCAAAAATGATCCGCGTAGGGTTATGGAATGTAAAATTTTTCATAAATCGCAATCCTTACTATCAGGTGACCGTTCGTCGTGAATCAGATAAAGCAAACGAACATCGGAGAAAATTCCACAAACAGTGCTGTCATGCAATCGCGCATGCTCAACGAGTGGATTTGAAAAAGAGATCGAGCATCGACTGCACGCAGGCTTTGAGCGGCTCCACCGAGTCCTCGAGCTTCATGCGCAGCAGACTGCCTTCCCATGCATTCCAGAAAAGATCGGCCATCGCGTCGGCGGCAAGGTCGCGGCGCACCGAGCCAAAGTCCTGGCCGCGGCGCAGGTAGTCGGAAAAACCGACGCGCCATTCGGCGACTGTTTGGCGCGCGGCATCGCGGCACAGGTCGCTCGATTGCGCGATCTCGCCGGCGAAATTGCCGAGCAGGCAACCGCAGCGGTCCTCGCAAGCTTCGTAATCCGCGATGATCCGCTCATAAATGCGACGCAGTGCGAGCAGTGGGTCGGGCGCATCCGCTTCACGTGCGTAGTGCTCCCATTCGGCAGCCTGTCCGTCCGCATAGTGGCGCAGGATGGCCGCGCCAAATGCTTCCTTGCTGTCGAAGTAGTTGTAGAACGAACCCTTGGGCACGTCCGCGCGCTCGACAATATCCTTGACGCCCGTGCCGTGATAACCCTTTTCGGCAAAGAGCGTGACGCCCGCCTCAAGCAGTCGGCCACGGAAATCTTCGGTTCGTCGCGCATTCATGGACCGAATTATATGACCGGTCGTCTTAAACATGCAAGCCGGATGCCGCAATCCACGCGACCCGGCCTGAATGGGAAAGCCGGGTCGCGTCGCGGCATCGCGTCTTAGGCGCGTTTCAGCAGGTCGGTATTGACCGGCAGCGCGCGAATCCGCTTGCCTGTGGCATGGAAGATCGCGTTGCAAATCGCAGCCGAGGTCGGCGGCACGCCCGGTTCACCCACGCCTCCGGGCGGTGCATTGCTCGGCACGATATAGACGTGCGTTTCAGGAACCGAGTCGATGCGCGCAACCCGGTAATCGATGAAGTTCGATTGTTCCGGCGCCCCGTTCTTGAAGCTGAGTTCGCTATACAACGTATTGCCGAGCGCCATCACCACCGCACCTTCGAACTGCGCGACCACCCGGTCCGGATTGATCACCCGTCCGCAGTCGACCGCGAGATCGACACGCACGACTTGCACCGAACCGTCGTCCGCCACCTTGACCTGCGCGACGGCGGCGACGTAGCTCAAAAAGCTGCGATGCACCGCGATGCCGCGTCCGTGCCCCGGCGGCAACTTGCTCGACCAGCCGGAACGCTGCGCCACCGCTCGCACCACGGCCGCGTGACGTGCCGTATCGATCGGATATTCGTCGATCGAGGCGCCATAGTTGGGGTAATCGACCCCTTGCGCCTGCAGGTCGACGTGACGCGGCGAACCCAACATCTGCAGCAAGTGCTCCACCGGATCCTGCCGGGCGGCACTCGCCAACTCGTCGACGAACGATCCAGCGGCAAAACCGTGCGGAATGTTGTACACCGAGCGATACCAGCCGATACGCGTATGCGCCGCCGCAGCGCCGTTCTCGCACTGGACATTGGCGATCTCGTACGGCATGTCGGTCACGCCCTGCCCCAATTCGCCCGGCGCGCCATAGACCACGTTCGGCTTGAACGTCGAGGTGATCGAAGGAAACACCGTCCGATGCAGCCATGCGACGGTTTTGCCGTTGGCGTCGAGCCCGCCTTCGAGATGCTGCGCAGCGATCGCATGGTAGTAATCGTTATGCAGATCATCCTCGCGCATCCAGGTCACCTTGACAGGCTTGCCGACCTCACGCGATAGGAACGCCGCCTCGGCGACGTAGTCGGGCTTGGACTTGCGGCCGAATCCGCCGCCCAGCAAGGTGACATTGATCGTCACCGCGTGCTCCGGCAAGCCCAACACTTCCGCGACGGTGGTACGCGCCTGCTGCGGGTTTTGCGTGGCGGTCCATACCTCGACGCCACCCTTGCCGTACGACGCCGTGGCCGCCAGCGGTTCCATCGTCGCGTGCGCCAGGTGCGGCACGAAGTAGTCGGCGCTAACCCGCTGTGCCGCGCCTTGCAGCGCAGCGTGCGTGTCGCCGCTGTGGCGCACCACCTTGCCCGGCTGACGCGCGGTCTCTTCGAGCGTGCGACGATAGGCGGCGGTGTCGTATGAGCCGTTGGCGCCGGCATCCCAATCCAGCTTCAGCTTCCGCCGGCCCTGCACCGCCGCCCAGGTATTGGTCGCGATCACCGCCACGCCACCCACCGGACGGAAGCCGGCCGGCAAAGGCGCCGCGGGAATGCGCACGACGCGCAGCACGCCGGGCACTTTCATCGCCTCGGCGGAGTCGACGCTCTTGAGCGTGGCGCCGTAAGCGGGCGGGTGCTCGATCGACGCGTAGGTCATGCCCGGCAGAACGACGTCGATGCCATACGTCGCGCGACCGTGGACGATGTCATCCATATCGATGATCGGCAGTGACTTGCCGATGTAGCGCCACTCGGCCTCGCTCTTCAAACGCAGTGTGTCGCGCTTGGGCACCGGCAAGCGCGACGCGCGCGCCACCAGCGCGCCGTAGGGCAGGCGCCGCTGGCTGCCGGCATGCACGACATGGCCCAGGTCGGTATGACAGGTCTCGGGCGCCACGTTCCACTGCGCCGCAGCGGCCGTGATCAGCATCTGCCGCGCGCTGCCGCCGGCTTCGCGCAACGGCTGGAAGAATTGGCGCACGCTGCGCGAGCCATCGGTGTTCTGGTCGCCGTACTTGGCATCGCCCTGCGCTTGGACCACCTTGACCGTCTGCCAGTCGGCGTCGAGCTCGTCGGCCAGCACCATCGCAAGGCTGGTGCGGATGCCCGTGCCCATCTCGGAGCGGTGCACCGTAAGAACGATCTCGCCGGACGGGCCCACCGCCACGTAGACGTTCGGCGCGAATTCGGCTTTCCCGCTCGGCGCATGCGGCAGTACGGTCGCCGCGAACACGGCATGGGCACCGCCGACGTGCAGACCGAGCACCACGCTGCCGGCCACCGTTCCCTTGAGGAGGCGACGGCGACTTACATTGACGATGTCGCTCATCACGCTGTCTCCGCCGCTGCCTTGATGGCCGCCTTGATACGTTGATAGGTGCCGCAGCGGCAGATGTTGCCGGACATCGCTTCGACGATCTGCTCGTCGCTCGGCTTGGGCGTCTGCTTGAGCAGCGATGCGGCCTGCATGATTTGGCCGGGCTGGCAGTAGCCGCACTGCGGCACGTTGGCTTCTTTCCACGCGCGTTGCACGGGGTGGTCGCCGGTCTTGCTAAGGCCTTCGATGGTCGTCACGGCCTTGCCCTGCGCGTCGGACAACGACGTGACGCAGGAACGCACGGCCACGCCGTCCAGATGCACCGTGCACGCACCGCATGCGCCGACGCCGCAGCCAAACTTGGTGCCGTGCAGACCGAGTAGATCTCGCACCGCCCACAACAGCGGCATGTTCGGATCCGCATCGACGTTGTGATGGACGCCATTGACTGTTACTTGCATTGAGCCGACTCCTGTCAGTTGCTAAGTCGCGTGAATTGCTGAATCGCGCAGCGGCTAGGTCACGCCGAGTTGACGAACCACGTAGCTGTGTCACGCCGAGTTACTAAATCACGCTGCGGTAGGACGCTGGGGAGGCGCCATGAATTCGGGCCCGACGGGGTCCTTGACGTGGTGCGCCACAATCGCATCGATTTGCGCCAACGCGCTGTCGTCGAGTCGCCAGCCGAACGCCTCTTCGACGCCATCGAGTTGCGAAGGGCGGCGTGCGCCCCACAGCGCGATCGTCGGCCCCCGGTCCAGCACCCAGCGCACGGCGAGCGCAAGCACGGATTTGCCGAAGTTTTCGCGGGCAAACGCATCGAGCGCCTTGACCGCGGCGACGTATTGTTCGCGTCGCGGCGCCTGGAATTTCGGATCGTTGCGACGCAGATCGTCGCCGTCGAACTTCGTATCGACACCGATGCGGCCGGCCAGCAGTCCGCGGCACAACGCGCCATAAGCCAGCGCTACCAGGCCGTGCTGCTTGACATACGGCAGCACGTCATGGTCGATGGCGCGTTCGAACAGGTTGTAGGGCGGCTGGGTGGTCGACAACGGTGCGACGCTGCGAAACGCGTCCATCTGTGCGGTCGAGTAGTTGCTGACGCCCAGCGCGAGAACCTTGCCTTGCTTGCGCAAATCGGCCAGCACGGCGGCGGTCTCTTCGATGGGCACAAGCGGATCGGGCCAATGCACCTGGTACAGATCGATGTAATCGATTCGCAAGCGTCTGAGGGTATCATCCACTTCCTGGCGGATGCGCTGCGGCGTCGAATTGCGAAACACCTTGCCGTCCTGCCATTGAAGTGCAACCTTGGTCGCCACCACTGCCTTGTTCCGATAGCCATCGGCAAGCGCTTTGCCGACGATCTCCTCGGACGCGCCGAAGCCGTACACCGGGGCGGTGTCGAGCAAATTGATGCCGCAATCGAGTGCCCGGCGAATCACGGCGATCGATTCCTTTTCGTCCGTCCCGCCCCACATCCATCCGCCGATGGCCCAGGTGCCCAGGCCGATACGTGAGACGGGCGTCGTCAAACCTTCTATTGCGATTGTTTCGATAGTCATGCGGTGCTCGTGAATTGACTGTGACATGGCCGCACCGGAGCGCCGAACACGGCCTGTGAGACACGAATTCAAGGGCGTCGCCTCGGCGGACACGGAGGTTGATTATTTCAGCCCCCTTCGCCGATCACAACAAGGCACTTTACGGTTTCATACTTTCTGCATGGAAACAAATTGCCACGATGGGGCTTGCGTCGATGTTAGTACGCAAAAAAAGACCGACGATCTCGCGCGCGACATCATCGGCCAGATCGCCGACAAGTGGACGATCCTCGTGATCGATGCGCTCGGCACGCACGGCGAGATGCGTTTCTCGCGCTTGCGAGAGCATGTGGATGGCGTCAGTCAGAAGATGCTGACGAAGACTTTGCGTCAGCTCGAGCGCGACGGTTTAGTGTCGCGCCACGTGCATCCCGTCATACCGCCGCGCGTCGATTACCGTCTGACACCCTTGGGACGCAGTCTGCTCGACACCGTCTGCGGCATTTGGGACTGGGTCGAGGTGCACATGGCCGAAATGGAAGTCGCCAGGCAGCACTACGACTTGGGAGAGAACCGGGCAAACAAGGCCGCACGCCTGAGCCCCGTACCCCTCGCACCCCAAAGCGAAGGGGGCGGTCCGGTCGTCGCGGCGCCATCCGTCGATTTCACCCCGACGGAATAGCGCAAGCGTAGCGCCCGCTTGAAGGACGGTTGCCGCGAGGCGTCGCCCGAGGGGGCGAGACATAACGAAAACGTAACGTTGGCGACAGGGTACTGACAGCACCCGTGTGCGATGCTATATCCATCGCCCCACCCCCGCCGGAGCAGTCCGATGAATCAGTTGCAAGCGATGCGTATGTTTACCAAGGTCGCGGAATCCATGTCTTTCGCCACCGCCGCCAAGCAACTGGGCGTATCCAATGCAGCCGCGACGCGCAGCATTGCGATGCTCGAAGCTCACCTGAACATGCGCTTGATCAATCGCTCTACCCGGCACCTGTCGTTGACCGAGGCCGGGCGAGCGTACCTCGAAGGCTGTTCCGAGGTACTGGACCAGCTCGATGCGCTGGAAGCCACCGTGTCGGCCGCCACGCGCGAATGCGGCGGCATATTGCGCATCGGCGCGCCCAGCGGCTTCGCGGTGACCGAGCTGCCGGAGCTTCTCCAGGCCTATCGTCAAGAGTATCCGCGCGTTACGTTCGAAGTCTCTACATTCGATGCGCCAAGCGATATCGCGATGGGAAGCTGCGATGTCTGTTTCAGCACCGAGCGACGCATGCGGGAGTCATCGCTGGTGAGCCGGCCGCTCACGCATGCGCAGGACGTCCTGGTGGCGTCGGTCGATTATCTCGCCCGGCGCGGCATGCCAAGGCACCCCCAAGAACTCGCGGACCATGACATCCTGTTCGTCTCGGAGGGCACCGCCCGCCATTGGGAATTCGGCAGTGCCAATGAGACGTATCGCGTGAAACTCTCCCCAGCGGTTACTTCGCCCAACGTGACCGTGGTTAAGAGACTCGCGCTCGCGGGGCTCGGCATCGCACGCCTGCCCGCATCGCTCGTCGCGGCAGAGCAACGCAACGGCTTGCTGTCGCCGGTGCTGAGCGCGCATCAACTCGAGGACTCGCTACGCCCGGTGTCGATCCTTTATTCGGGACGGCGCTATCTGACGCACAGCGCGCGCAGCTTCATCGACTTCACGATCGCCAAGTACCGGGGCGACGACACGCCGGTCGAGCGCGACTTTTCCTCGCGGCGCGTCTACGAGACCGAAGCGCAATAGCGCCCTGAAAACGGCGTCGTGCACGCCGGCCTCGAACTTAAACGAAGGCCGTGCGAAGGCCGTGCGAAGGCCGTGCGAACGCAAATCGAACCCGTTCAGTTGCGCTTGAATATCAAGTGGAAACGCGTGCCGTAAGGCCCGCTTTCGACGGATGCGCTGCCTTGATGCAACTCCATAATGGTACGCACGATGGCGAGACCCAAGCCGGTCGATCCGGCAGGGTTGCTGCGCGACATGTCCGCCCGATAGAAGCGGTCGAACACTTTGTCCACATGCTCGGGCGGAATGGGTGGGCCGGGATTGGCAACGGTGACCCGCACCTGATCATGATGCTGCTGCACGCCCAGCGTAATGACCCCGCCGCGAGGCGTGTAACGCAGCGCGTTGGCAAGCAGGTTGCTCACCGCGCGCCGAAACAGCTCGACGTCCGCCTTCAGGCTCCCCCCCGCGTCCACCTTGACGGTCACGCCGGCATCTTCGGACAACCCTTCGAAGTATTCGGCCACGCGCTCGAGTTCGTCGCGGACCTGAAACTCGATCGCATTGGTAATGAATTGCGGATGATCGGCGCGCGCTAGAAAAAGCACGTTCTCTATCATGCGCTGGACCCGCTCGCATTCTTCCAAGTTCGATGCAATCAGCGCCTGGTATTCGTCCGGCAGACGCGGACGCGCCAGAACCACTTCGCTGGCGCCTCGCATATTGGCAACCGGCGTGCGCAGGTCGTGCGCCAGATCGGCGACGAATTGGGACAAGCGCTGGAAGCCGGTTTCGATCCTCGCGAGCATCGCGTTCAAGGACAGTGCGAGCCCACCCAGTTCGGGCGGCACGCGCGACATGTCGATACGCGTGTCGAGCCGATGCACGGTGACGCCCGCCGCGCTTTTTGCGATCTCACGAACCGGACGCAGCGAGGCGCGAATCAGCAAGTAGCCCAGTGCGATCGCCACCAGCATCCCGGAGACGATCGTGGCCGCGATGGTCAAGCGATACTGAGAGAGCAACGCTACGCGATCGCTCATTTCGCGCGCGACGATGATCACCAGGCGCGAACCGTCGTGCAACGGGACTGCCGCAGCGATGCCGCGCACCGGCGCGCCACCCGGTTCGCGCCATTGCTGGATGGCCCCATCGGTGATCCTGTCGCTTGCGCCGACCACCGGCAAGGTCGGAATGGCAATATGCGACGGGTTATGTTCCGTCAGCATCCATCCCCGGTTATCGACCACGCGCATCAAGAACGCCGGGTTGCCAAGCACGATCGTGTCCAGCCTGGCCTCATGGGCTTGTATCCCGTCGACGGTGCCGATTTCCGTGGCCAGACCGCGCATATGGCGCAGGGACAGCACGATGTCGAGGTCGTCCTGGGCTTCTATCTGGGCCGCCATAGCCCGGTAGAGGACCCCGCCCACGATCGCGAAAACGGCGAACGTGATGCCCGCGAATGCAATGCCGAGCTTGGTTGTCAGGGACAGCGTGCGCATTACTCGCTGGGTAGATCAAGTACATAACCCACGCCGCGTACGGTGTGGATCAATTTGCCTTGCGTGTCGTCCTCGATCTTCGCGCGCAGTCGCCTGACCGCCACTTCGACGACGTTCGTATCGCTGTCGAAGTTCATGTCCCAGACATACGACGCAATCTGCGTGCGGCTGAGCACCTCGCCGCGACGGCTCGCAAGAAGCTGCAACAAGGAAAATTCGCGCGGCGTCAGATCGATGCGCCTGCCGCCGCGTTTGACCCGGCGCCGCACCGAATCGATTTCCAGGTCGCCCACGGTCATCCCCTCGCTCTCACGCAGCGGCCCGCGCCGACCCAGACTCCGAACCCGCGCGAGCAACTCGACAAAGGCAAACGGTTTGACCAGATAGTCGTCGCCACCGAGTTCAAAGCCACGCACGCGATCCTCGACGTCGTCGCGCGCCGTCAGAAACAGCACCGGCGTGGTCTTGGCCGTGCGCAATTCCTTGAGCACGGACCAGCCATCCATACGCGGCATCATGACGTCAAGCACAATGACGTCGTGGCTGCCTTCGAGCGCAAGGTGCAACCCCTCGATGCCGTCGTGGGCCATGTCCACAACGTATCCCGACTCTTCGAGTCCCTTTTTCAGATAAGCGGCGGTTTTCTGTTCGTCTTCAATCACCAGTAGACGCATGGTGGCTCCCGAATTGTAGTGCTGATGAAATGATACGCCGCCGTGATGGCTCGATGCTTACAAAACCGCCATATTACGAATATGTCACCGCTGCGTCAGCCCCCCGACACCCGGCCGCTTTTTGATTGATGCGTCTACATAATATTTCGTCAAAAGTCGCGGCACGCCGCAATAGTCGTTTTCCGTTTTTGCATCGCTCGCCTTGCATTATCCGTTCGGAATAACGAACTTGTAATTCAACGGTCACCTTCGCGCAAGCGTGCGTCAACGAAACTCTACCCATTCAAGTCGCCCCGGCCTCGCGTCGTGCATGGCGACCCTCCCGCTCGTCTTTCTGAGGAATACGTCATGTGGATTGTCCGGCTCGCCTTGCAGCGGCCCTACACCTTCATCGTGCTGGCGATCCTGCTGTTCATACTCGGGCCGCTCGCGATCCTGCGTACGCCAGTCGACATTTTCCCGAATATCAATATTCCGGTTCTCAGCATCGTTTGGACGTACAACGGCTTTTCGGCCGAAGACATGGCCCGCCGCATCACGTCCAACTACGAACGTGCGCTGACGACCGACGTGGACAACATCGAGCATATCGAATCGCAGTCGCTCAATGGCGTCTCGGTGATCAAGGTCTACTTCCATCCTGGCGCGGACATCAATCGCGCGATCGCCGAAGCGGCGGCGAACTCGGCGTCGATGCTGAAAAACCTGCCGCCGGGCACGCTGCCCCCGGCGATCCTGACGTATAACGCATCGACGGTGCCCATCCTGCAGCTTGGTCTGTCGAGCGCAACGCTCGCCGAACAGCAGCTCTATGACCTCGGCAACAGCTTTATCCGCACGCAGCTCGCCACGGTGGAAGGCGCAGCGGTGCCGTTGCCCTTTGGCGGCAAGATTCGCCAGATCATGGTCGATATCGACGCGCGCGCCCTGCAAGCCAAGGGACTCGCGCCGATCGACGTGGTCAATGCGGTCAACGCGCAAAACCTGATTCTGCCCGGCGGCACCGCCAAGATCGGCACGCGCGAATACAACGTGCAAATGAACGGCAGCACGGACTCGGTTGCCGCGTTGAACGACCTGCCGATCAAAACCGTCAACGGTACCGTGATCTATGTGCGCGACGTCGCGCACGTGCGTGACGGCTATGCCCCGCAGACCAATATCGTGCGCGCCGACGGCAACCGCGGCGCCTTGCTGCAGGTCGAGAAAAGCGGCAGCACCTCGACGCTGACCATCATCGATCAGATCAAGACCAAGCTGCCGCTGATCGCCGCGGGTTTGCCGCCAGCGCTGAAAATCACCCCGCTCTCGGACCAGTCGGTATTCGTCAAATCCGCCATCGACGGTGTGGTGCGCGAAGCGGTGATCGCCGCCGGCCTGACCGCGCTGATGATCTTGCTGTTCCTCGGCAGCTGGCGCGCCACGGTGATTATCGCGGTATCCATCCCATTGGCGGTGGTCACTTCGCTGTTGATCTTGTCGTGGCTCGGCGAGACCATCAATATCATGACGCTGGGCGGACTGGCGTTGGCCGTGGGTATTCTCGTCGACGACGCGACCGTTGCGATCGAGAACATCACGCATCACCTGGAGAACGGAGAACCGCTCTACGATGCGATTCTGAACGGCTCGGGCGAAATCGCCGTGCCGACCTTCGTGGCGACGTCGGCCATCTGTATCGTCTTCATGCCGATGTTTATGCTGTCCGGCGTGGCGCGCTATTTGTTCGTGCCGATGGCCGAAGCGGTCGTGTTCGCCATGTTCGCCTCGTACTTTTTCTCGCGCACGCTGGTGCCGACGCTGGCGATGTACCTGATGCGCGCGCGCAAGCCGGGCGGCGCTCAGTCGAAGGGCATCTTCGCGGGATTAGCGCGGTTCCAGTCCGGCTTCGAAGAGCGGTTCGAGCGTCTGCGCGACGGATACAACAACGTCTTGCACGGCGCCATGGCGCGTCGGCGCCCCTTCGCGATCATCTTTTTGCTGATCTGCCTGAGTTCCCTGATATTGATACCGTTCTCGGGCCGCGATTTCTTCCCGCAGGTCGATACCGGCGAAATCCGCATGCATCTTCGTGTGCCCACCGGCACGCGGATCGAGGAAACCGCGCGCGTCACCGACGAGGTTGAGAACCGCATTCGCAGCGTGATCCCGCCCGCCGAACTCGGCAGTGTGCTGGACAATATCGGCCTGCCGGTCAGCGGCATCAACTTGACGTACGATTCCGCCGCCCCGATCGGCACCGGGGACGCGGATGTCATGATCACGCTGAAGGGCAAGCATCGCCCGACCGCCCAGTATGTGGCGATGCTGCGCAATACGCTCAACAGCGCCTTCCCTGGCGTAACGTTCGCATTCCTGCCGGCTGACATCGTCAGTCAGATCCTGAATTTCGGTCTGCCCGCACCGATCGACATTCAAGTCGTCGGTCCGAAGCTGGCTCCGGACCGTGCCGTCGCAAGCAAGCTGCTTACCCAGTTGCGCGGCGTGCGTGGGCTGGTCGACGCGCGCATTCAGCAACCCGGCGACGAACCGGCCATCAACATCGATGTCGATCGCACCAAGGCGATGCAGGCTGGCCTGCTGCAGCGCGACGTCGCGCAGAACCTGCTGATCGCGTTGTCGGGCAGTTCGCAAACCGCGCCGAATTTCTGGCTCGATCCGCGCAACGGCGTGAGCTATCCGTTGATGGTCCAGAGCCCGCAATACGAGGTGAATTCGCTCCAGGCGCTGGCCAACATGCCGCTCACCGCGGCCAGCGGCTCCATGGTGAACGCGGGCGCGGGCAGTCCCGCCATTTACGGCGCCGCGCCGCAAAACCTGCTTGGCTCGCTTGGCACCATGTCGCGCATCGAGCAGGAGGCGGTGGTCACGCACTACAACGTGCAGCCCGTGATCGACATCTTCGCGTCGACGCAAGGGCGCGACCTCGGCGGCGTAGCGACCGACGTCACGCAACTGGTGGAAAAAATCAAGCCGTCGCTGCCGCCGGGCGCGACCATCACGATTCGCGGCCAGGTTCAGGCGATGCACGACTCGTTCGTGGGGCTGATCGGCGGGCTGGTACTCGCTGTCATGCTTGTCTACCTGCTTATGGTGGTCAACTTCCAGTCGTGGCTCGATCCGTTCATCATCGTCACCGGCTTGCCGGCGTCGCTCGCGGGCATTTCGTGGATGCTGTTTTCGACCGGCACCACCCTAAGCGTGCCCGCCTTGACCGGCGCGATCCTGTGTATCGGGCTGGCGACCTCGAACAGCATCCTCGTCGTCAGCAGGGCGCGCCAACTCTGTGCGGAGGGTGTCGCACCGATGGCGGCGGCGCTCGAAGCGGGCTATAGCCGCTTCCGGCCGGTGTTGATGACCGCTTTGGCGATGTTGATCGGCATGGTGCCGATGGCCCTCGGCCTCGGCGATGGCGGCGAGCAGAATGCGCCGCTCGGTCGCGCGGTGATCGGCGGACTGTCGGCCGGCACGCTGGCCACGTTGATCTTCGTGCCTGTCGTGTTCGGTTCGCTGCATACGTGGCTCGACAAGCGTCGCGCCGCGCGCGGGGACGGCCCGAGCCATGACGATGCCACCTCGCTTCGCACGTCCCACGCTGAATGACCTCGTCAACACGGTAAAACCATGAACGATTCATCCGATCGCAACGGAAACACAATGAAAGACGACCGCCCAGATAACGATGCGCCGGCCGGATCGAGCCATGCCGCGCATCGGCGCCCAGCCGGCCACGGACACGACACGCCTGCACAGGGTGGCAACACGCCGCGCGGGCGCGGGCGATCCAAAGCGGTGTTCGTGCTGCCCGTGCTCGCCGCGGCGCTGCTCGCCGCGGGCATCTTGCCGCGCCTGTCCGCGAGCGCGCAGCTCACGGCACAGGTGAACGCCCAGGCCAAGATGGCGGTCGAGGTCGTGACGCCGCGCGCGGCGCCGGCGACACAGGAACTGTTGCTGCCCGGCAGCGTGATGCCCTACGCCGAAGCGTCGATTTTTGCACGCACCAGCGGCTATCTGGCGCACTGGAATTCGGACATCGGCGCGCACGTCAAGGCCGGCGACACGCTGGCGATCATCCAGACCCCCGAACTCGACGCGCAACTGCGTCAGGCTCGCGCCGACGAAGCGACCGCCCAGGCCAACGCCAACTACGCGAACGTCACCGCGCAGCGCTGGCAAGACATGTTGAAGACGCAATCGATTTCCCAACAGGAAGTCGATACCAAGGTTAGCGACATGCTGGCCAAGCGCGCGATGCTCGCGGCGGCGCAAGCCAACGTGGTGCGGCTCGCGCAGCTCGTGTCGTATGAGAAAGTGCTCGCGCCATTCGACGGGGTTGTCACCGCGCGCAACGTGGATATCGGTGCGCTCGTCAATGCGGGCGGCGCCGCCGGCACGCCGGCGACCGGCGAGCTATTCCACGTCGCCAAGACGTCTACGTTGCGGGTCTATGTGAACGTGCCGCAGGACGATGCACCGTACGCGCAGTCGGGCACGCCGGTCTACCTCACGGTCCAGCAATTTCCCGGCAAGCATTTTGTCGGCTCCGTGGTGCGCAATGCGGGCGCGATGGACCCCTCCAGCCGCACACTGCGCGTCGAGGTCGACGTCGACAATCACGAAGGTCTCTTGCTGCCCGGCGCCTACGCGCAAGTGCACCTGCTGCTCAAGTCGAACACCGCCGCGCTCGATGTGCCGGTCAGCACCTTGCTGTTCCGGCCGAACGGCGTGGACATTGCGGTCGTGGACAGCCATGACAAGGTCGCGCTCAAGACGGTGCATATCGGCCGCGATTTCGGCACCCATCTCGAAATCATCTCGGGGCTCGCCGCCACCGATCGCGTGATCAACAACCCGGGTGACTCGATCAGCGCGGGACAACCCGTGCAGATTGAACAACCGAATTCGCACAACTGACGCGCCATGGCGAGAACTCAATGATGGGATCTGAAATCACACTCCGTCGCCGCGGCCAAGGACACGACCACACGCGTATCGACGGCGCCCCTGTAGGGGCTGACACGGTGGCAGACACTTCTGTGCGTCGCCGGGCGCGCGCGCCTTTCGCGCCTCGCGCGCTGGTGTGCTGCGTGGCCTGCGTCCTGGCCGCCTGCACCACGTTGCCGACATACACGCGTCCGTCGGTCGACATGCCCGCCCACTATGCGCAAGCGCCGAGCGCGGGGTCCGTCGCCGCGCCCGGCTGGTCCGCCGCGGCGCCCGCCGATGCGTTGCCGCGCGGCGACTGGTGGACCATGTTCGGCGACGACGACCTGAATCGGCTCGAGGCGCGTATCGACGTGTCGAATCAAACGGTCAAGAAGTCCGTGGCGGTACTGCGCCAAGCGCGCTCGATGGTCGATTATCAGCGCGCGGGATTCTTACCCACGATCAGCGCGGGCCTCTCCCAAGAGCGCTTTCGCACCTCGAAAAACATTCTGTACCGCGGGGCCGCGGGGCATTCGGTGTCCGACTATTCGGTCGGACTCGGCGCGTCTTGGGAGCCGGATCTGTTCGGCCAGATCGCGGACAGCGTAGCGGCAGCGCGCGCCGGTGCGCAGGCCAGCGCCGCCGATCTCGAAGGCGTGCGTCTCGCGGCGAGCGCGGATCTCGCCAACGATTACTTCGATCTGCGTGCCATCGACATCCAGAAGAAGCTGCTCGACGACACGGTGGCGGCCTACACCACGGCGTTGCAAATGGTGCAGCAGCGCTATCGCATAGGCGCAACGGATCAATCGGCCGTCGCTCAGGCGCAAGCGCAACTCGAGACCACACAATCCCAGGACACGGATCTCGACGTCATGCGCGCGCAATTGCAACATGCGATTGCAACGCTAATCGGCGAGCCGGCCTCGACCTTCGTGCTGCCGGTGAAAATCCAGCCCTTCACGCTGCCGTCGATTCCCACGGGCCTGCCGTCGCAGTTGCTTGAACGGCGACCCGACGTCGCCGCGGCGGAGCGTCGCGTGGTGCAAGCCAATGCGCAGATCGGCCAGGCCCACGCGGCCTATTTCCCGAACCTGACGCTGTCGCTGGCGGCCGGACTCGAGAGTTCGACCTTTGGGCCGTGGCTGACCGCGCCGAGCATGTTCTGGGCGCTCGGACCGCAACTGGTCGGCACCCTCTTCGACGGCGGACGCCGCTCGGCCGCGGTAAAGGGCGCCAACGCGCAGTACGACGGCTATGTGGCCGACTACCGGCAGACCGTGCTGACTGCGTTCCAGCAGGTCGAGGACAACCTTGCGGCATTGCACACGCTCGAAGACGAGGCGGCCAGCCAGCAGCGCGCGGCCGATGCGGCAAACCAATCGCTGCAACTGACGCTCAATCGCTACAAGGCCGGCGCGGTCGGCTACCTGGACGTGGTCATCGCTCAAAGCATGGCGTTGACACAGGAGCGCGCCGTCGACGAGGTCGCACGACGCCGCATGGCTGCGAGCGTCATGCTGCTCAGGGCACTTGGCGGAGGTTGGCACGATACGGAACTCGACGCGCGGATGGACAAGCCCGCGAAGTAGCCATGACCGAGCGCAACCACCCATCGCCGTCGGCGCGGTTAGTTGGTAAGCTCGTTGTCATGCGACAAATCATTCTGCCCACCACAGGAGAAGCGGTGTCCGCGGCGCCGCGTGCGTCGTCGCTCGCCGAGCGGGTGTATGCCCAATTGCGCGACGATATTTTCGAGTTACGCTTGCTGCCGGGGGATCGCCTGACCGAAGGGGGCGTGGCCGCGCGCTTCGAGGTGTCTCGCACACCGGCGCGTGAGGCGCTGCAGCGCTTGCAAAGCGACGGGCTGATGCAGGGTTACGTACGCAGCGGCTGGCAAGTGGTGCCCATCGACTTCAAGCGCTTCGACGATCTGTACGAAACGCGGGAGCTGATCGAGCATTTCGCGGTGAAGAAGCTGTGCGGATGCGATGACCCCGATCGCGCCAGAATCACCGCGATGCTCGACAAGCTCGATGCGATATGGTCAGTGCCGGCGAGCGAGCGGCTCCTGGACGGACGCGAAGTCGCCGCACTCGATGAAGCATTCCACCAGGCATTGGTCACCGCGGCCGGCAATGCCGAGTTGACCAGCATATTCGCCGGCGTGACCGATCGAATTCGCATCGTGCGCCGTCTGGACTTCGTGTACGGCGATTGCATTCATTCCACTTACGACGAGCACGCAGCGCTCCTTCACGAGTTGAGAGCGCGACGAGTCCGGGAAGCGCTCGCGCTCATCGCGACGCATATTTCCGGTAGCCGAACCGACGCACAGCAACTCACACTGCAGCGTCTGCACCACGCGCGCACCAAATCCGCGCCCGCAGCGGCCCCCCACCCACCTCGACGCATGCTACGCACCATTTGATGGCGCAAGCGCGCGTTTGTGGTGCACAGAGCAGCGGTGCAGCGCGTCGCCCCGTCTACCGCTTCACCACGGCGAGCCGCACGCGTCCCCACGCCAGCCCGGCAGAGCCGCCTTCTGCTCTGCGATCCGCCTCTTGGCACGGTTCTAGCTTCTAGTCCGCCGGCTTGTATACAACGGCGGGCGGCGCTAGCGTCACCCGACAACGGGCGCAACATCCCGCCGCGTGAACCACAAGCCTCGACCGAGGCGCCCCGCTGAAGTGCGCGGGTGTGAGGTAAACAAGCGATGCCCTGACATAGAAGTCCGTTTTAGGACGAGAAATTCGAATGTCGTGCCGTGCTTCGAACATGAGGTTAGCCAGCCAATCCTCGTGGTGAAGATAGGGTTCCGAATCCGAATGTATAAGGGGAGCCGGCAATGATCCGCACGACGCGGGGGCGGTAGCCGGAACGCAAGTCGCGACCTTTTGGAGTAAAAATGAATACGCAATTTCGGACAGCCGACTCGCTCTCGACGTCTTCGTCACCGTCGACAAGCACCCGCTGGGTGCAACTGGCTCTTGGACTGATCTGCATGATGTCCATCTCGAGTCCGCAATATGTGTGGACTCTGTTTACCAAGCCCCTGGAGGCGAAGCTCGGCATCGGGCTGCCGCAGTTGCAGGTCACCTTCTCGGTGCTGGTGATGTTGCAGGCCTTCTTTTCGCCGTTCCAGGGCGCGCTGATCGATCGCTTTGGGCCGCGCACGCTGATCTCGATCGGTACGGTGATGTCGGGCTTGAGCTGGACGCTTGCCTCGTATGCGCAAAGCGCACCGGCCCTGTATCTGACGTACGGCGGCCTCGGCGGCCTGGGAACGGGTATCGTGTACGTGGGCGTGGTCGGCCTGATGGTCCGCTGGTTCCCCGATCGTCGCGGTTTCGCCGCGGGTGTTGCAGCTGCCGGTTACGGCATGGGCGCCATCGTGACGACGTTTCCGGTCGCCGCATCGCTGCGCGCGCACGGACTTGAATCGACCTTGTGGCTGTACGGCTTGGTGTTCGCTGCGGTCGGATTCGTGGCTTCCCAAGGCTTGCGCACGCCGACTGCGCCGGCATCCACCGGCGAGCGCGCCAACGGCGCCGCAGCGGCTAGCGATTGGTCGCCGTCCCGCATTTTGAAGACGCCCATCTTCTGGCTGATGTTCCTGATGATGACGATGATGTCGACATCCGGCTTGATGGTGACGTCGCAGATGGCCTCGTTCGCCGCGGACTTCGGTGTCAGCAAGGCGATCGTGTTCGGCATGGCGGCGGTGCCGCTGGCATTGACGCTCGATCGTTTCACCAATGGCCTGACGCGGCCGTTGTTCGGTTTCATATCGGATCGCTTCGGGCGCGAACAAACGATGTTTTTCGCGTTTGCCCTTGAAGCCGTTGCGATGAGCTTGTGGCTGGTGACGCGTCAGGACCCGGCGCTTTTCGTGTTGCTTTCGGGCGTGGTCTTCCTCGGCTGGGGAGAGATCTTCTCGCTGTTTCCTTCGACATTGACCGACACCTTCGGCACGCGCTATGCAACGGCGAACTACGGCTGGCTCTACATTTCGTTCGGTGTCGGCTCGGTCTTCGGCGGACCGCTCGCGGCGCTGTTGCACCAGCACACCGGCAGCTGGATGCCCGTCTTCGGTTGCGCGATCGCGCTCGACGTCATCACGGCGATACTCGCGCTGTTCGTATTGAAGCCCGCGCGAGCGCGCTTTATGAAGGCGCGCATCGGACACTAGTCGGCAGGACGGCGGCCGCCGCGCCGCCGAATGCATGGGCCAAGGCCGAGACGACGCATGGCGCTGCGCTTACCATTGGTAGCCGGCGCCTACCACGAGGCCCACGTCGCCGCGGCTGCTCATGTTGCATGAAAACTTCATCACGCACTTGTTCGCACGCGTGACGTGCGAAACGCCAAGCGCCATGCCGGTCTTACCGCCATACGTGGCGCCGGCAACCGATACCATGCTCATGCCGGCTTGGGTCGGCTGCGGCAAACCCGCGACGGCCATAGCCGCCGCCACCCCGCTGAACGCGTCTCGACGCACGCTACGAATCGCGTGCTCCATCTGTCCTTTATTCACGGCATCGGTGCGCGCGACGCCGGGCGCGACATGGGTAATTCGGCGTTCGTTGCCGGCTGAGCCAAGCGACACGCTGTTGTCGCTATCTGCCAGCGAGCCCTGGCCCACAGCCACCGAGTTGTTGCCCGTCGCGGTCGCGTTCCGGCCCAGCGCGGTGCTGTCGCGGCCCGATGCTTTGGCATGCTGACCTAGTGCCGTGCTTTGATGGCCGGACGCGTTGGCCTTCTGACCCAGTGCCGTGCTTTGATGGCCCGACGCGTTGGCGTTCTGACCCAGTGCCGTGCTGCCACTGCCCGATGCGCCGGCATCGCTACCCATCGCGGAACTGTTCTCGCCCCACGCCTGCGCACCGACGCCGATCTGGACGCTGCCCACACCGGTACCTCGCAGCGATGCGCCTGCCCCCGCGTCAGCGGCCTCGATATCCGTCATCCTCTCGTTCAGCATGTCCAACTGGCGCTGAAAGTTTGCCTGCGCCGTGATCCGTTGACTTGCAGCGGCGGCCGGCATGCTCCCGGCCGTGCCCGAGCGGGCGCGCACCGTGCCGCGTATCGAGCCACCGACGTTGCTTGGCGCGGCTTCGCCTAAGGCTGACTCGTCGTGCGCGGGTGAGCGCAGCACGCTGCGTTCCGCATTGACCGGGGCGCTCATATCGCTCATGTAACCTACATCGTTAATGTTGCTAACGCGGATGTCGCCTATGTCGCCCATATTGGCCATGTTGCCCATGCCGCCCATATCGCCAATGTCGCTCATATCGCTAAGACCACTCATATCGCTGAGGCCACTCATATCGCTGAGGACACTCATTTCGCCGAATTCATTCATACCGCTCATATCGCTGCGTTCATTCATGCCGCTCATACCTGGGCTCATTTGGTCGATCATTCGCGAGATCACATCCAGTTCCGCCGAGAGCCGTTGGAACGAGGTCACTCCAAACTGACCAGTGCTTCGCGTACCGGTTTGCGGCGGGGATGTCATATCGACGGTCGCCGCGGCGCCACTAGGCAGACTCAGCGCGACGGCCCCCGAAGCCAGCGCGAACACGACACCATTCACAGCTTTCCGGCACCATCCAGCGGTTTTCAGCACCGCCGCCCAATTCCACGCTGCCGCCTTGCAAACATTCCGATACAGCTTTGTCACCCGAAACCCCTTGGAAAATACGATGGCCTCGTTCAAAACGACGAGAACTGTAATTATTATGTAATGTATTGAAGTGCTTATGTGAGGTTTTGGGTGCGGCAAAATGACCTGCGATCTTTCAGCGTCCGCGAGCCGTCGGCGCTCACAGTCGTGGCGGAAACCTTTCTATTTCGCTTCACGCTACCGCGCTTCCGGGCTGCGTCCAACCGCCCCGCCCGCTTCCGATTTACTGCTCTCGTTGAACGCGTTTTCTCCGTCAGTGGCTTGGACCTTGAACGGCAGGAGTGAGTCGCCTATGCAAGCACCATCTATAGAGCGTTTAGCAAACTTGGCTAGCGAGTGGACCGATGAGTATGACAACCAGCGTCCCCGCAGCACGGATGTCCAATCGGACTCCACTGCGCCCTGTGTTCCGCCCAATGTTCTGGCTCGGTTGCGTCGTCGTTTTCCCGCAGTCGGCGGTCTCGCACGGGTGGTCAAAGTGGTACATGCGGCCGAGAAGACAAACCTGCCGACCGTGGCGGCGATAACCTTGCCGAACCAGGTTGCGTGGATCGCCAGCGGCACCGTCCGCAGCGGAAACACCATCCACAACGCATTTTCCGGCTCCACGCCGACATCCCACGACATTTCAGCAGTCACTGGCGTGATCAACGCCCTGCCCAACGGACTCGACATCGCATTGTCCGCGATCGACGCGGCTCACAAGGCACATCGAATCGCAGTCAGCAAAAAGACCGCTGCACAAGGCGGCGGTAACGCTCTTCTCACCAATGACGCGCAGCGCATGCTGGCGCACCACAAAGCCGAATTGATCCAAGCTGCGCCGGGCGCACTGCGGGATACGGTGCTCGGATCCGTGGCCCTGCACACTCGCGTTTTTGCCGACCTGCATCCTGGCGAATTTGTGTTCGGCACCCTAAATTCCACCTACCAAGCGGCGAGCGGTGTGGCGATGTCGTCGGGCACGGCCTTTGTTGCGGCCGGTGCACTATTGGCCCGCTCCGTCGCACGGGCCGTCGACCGCAACCTGGCCCTCGGCGGCGCATTGAGAAATCCACCCAGCAGACGCACCGATACCGTTGGCAGCGCGGCGCGCGAGTTGGACGAGAAATTTTCCGAAGACGCGGATGCGCTCATCAGCCCCAATGTCTATTCGATCTTGCGCACGCGCGGCAATGGCTACATGGCCGAGTTCAAGAAACGGCTGGAGTCGCTCGATCCCGATGCTCGCAAGCAACTCAAGAAGCTGCTTCATTTTCGAGGCGAGCAAATCACGTTCAACGCCTTGAATTTCGGACGGACTACGAACCTGAACACCGCGAGTCATCGCCGCGAAGTTCGCGAAAAGGTAATGGATGCTTTCGTCGCCTACGACCTGGAGTCCAATTCTGCGGCGTCGCTCTTTTCGCATCTCGATAGGGTCAGGAAGGAAGCACGCGGGGCACGCAGCGCCCCCCAGCGGGCAGACATACTCAAATTTTTAGAGCACCATGGGATCGATCAAGCCGAATTCGGATGGAACACGCTAAACGCCTTGTCCACCTCTGGCGTGGAAAAGGATTTCCTCGCGCGATACGACCGGTTGGACAAGAAGGAGCGCGCCCGCCTGCGGTCAGCGTTGCATTTCGATGGCTGGCGTTTTTGGAAATCGAACGGCACGCTGACGACCACCAAGGCGCGACGCGCCGACATCCGGCAGTCGATAATCAAGCGCTTTGCAAGTGGATGTACTCTAGAGGACATCGAACGATTACAGTGGAAATATAGCGCGGATTTTACCCCTTTGCAGGAACAGCCTTCACGCAGGTGGTCCCTATCGCCTTCAGGTCTTCTGAGGCAGAACATGGACGCCGTGCTGCACGCCGACCTCGACACGCTGAAAGGGGAGCAGCAACATGCCAAAGTACAAATGCTCTATGGCGCGATCAACATCGCCGCGAGCGTAGGCGAACTGGCGGTGAACCCGCTAGCGCCCCAGCTTACTGCGACGCATACGGTGCTGAGTCCCCTGTATCTGATCTACGCGGCACGCCGTGGCCTTGCGAAACAAATCCGCGAACGGAATGCGCGCGCCATTGATCTCCATTTGCGCGAGGAATCGCTGCTGGCTACGCTTCCGCAAGAGATGCGCAACCTCGCGACGGCAGAGGCCGCTGCGTTGAAGCATCTGAGCGAACCGCAACAATTTCTCAAGAACGAGCTTCAGCTAAGCGATGCGGAAACCAAAAAATTGTTAGCCCTGGCAAAGTCAGGAAATTCTGCTGCCGCGCATGAAATGCTCGTAACTAAAGCGCCGGAAAACAGCCTGCTGGTTGCGCTTCGCGTGATGGCAGAGTCGTTAAGCAATAGAAACTTTGCAGATTATTCCATCAAGAAATCGTCGATAACGCTTCTGGTACGGGAGCGTGTCGGCGGGACCGCAAGCGCGCTCGAAAGAATGCTCATTGGCGCTAACCCGGAGGAGATTTACAAAGCACTGAAAGAACACTTTCTAGACAATGGCGCCTATCAACCGTCCGCGCGTCTCGACCGGTTGTTTGGCAGCGCGCGCCGCACCGGCGCCGGTCGCACGGCGCATCGCGACAGCCACGCGGCCAAAGCGGCCGATGCGCTGAAGGAGAAAGTGCGCCTCGCGCGTGACAATCCGCATTTCGCCATTCGACTCTTTGTCGAAGCCCTCTTTAGCCACGGGCAATCTGCCGCCGATGCAAGAAACATGTTGCGGGACTGCCGATTCACCGAGACCGAGATTTCGGATCTGTGCGCGATGGGCATGAAAGATGCAAGCATCTGGCTGAAAGACCACCTGTTCGGCCAGAACGTACGGCAACGGTTCGCCCCGATTACCCTCGATCAGCGGGGGCGCGACCAGGCTTCCATGGCCGTGGAAGTGGTCAATCTCGGCGCACGGTCGGCCACGCGAACCGAGCCATTGACTTGGCGACGCGGCTTCGAAGATCGCGGCATGCGAATCATTGAAAATCCCGGCACGCCCGGGCTGGATTCGATGCTTTTTGCGCTCCATCACAGCTTCGTCGGCAAGGACAATTTGGGGTCGAGCGAGGTGAACAAGAAAATCGCCCGCGCGAGAATAGCCGTTTTGAAGAAAATCAAAACAGCCGAGGTCGACATCGACAAGCATTGGGACACTATCGTCGCGGTCGCCGGTCGGTATTTTGGCAAAGAAAAGCCGACGGTCAAACTGGCACGGACCCGCGGCGGTCTCAGCACGATTTGTGGTCCGAAAAAGGACGATCTGAGCACGCCGCTCGCCGCGGTCCTTTGCTACGACGATCAGACGCATCGCATGTTCGTGGTCCATGGCGGCGGAACGCCGGCTCGGCGAACAACGAATGCGCAGCCGCCCCGGCCGGCCCGTTTTTCGATGACCCAACGCATGTCGGTTTTGGCGAATCGCTTCTCGCTGCCTATGATCGACACTTCCGACCCGGGATTCCACGAGGTGTTCGCTGTGCTCGATTCCGGGCTCCATTCCTGAACGTTTGACGCTCACGACGCAGGCAAACCAAGGGCACATGGAGCAGGTTGCTGAACTATACTTGGCTGAATCCAGTCACCCGGCGCCTTCGTGCATGGTCATGGCGCCACTGACTCGCGGAGGCGCTACGTGACTACCAGTGTCGCGCAAATCCTAAGTTCCAAGGCCGATCGGAATGTCTATACGATTCCCGCGTCGGCAGCGGTCTACGACGCGATCAAGCTGATGGCGGACAAACAGATCGGCGCTGTCTTGGTCACCGAGAACGACGCAATCGTCGGCATCATGACCGAACGCGACTACGCGCGGAAGATCGTCCTGATGGAGCGTTCGTCGAAGACCACGCCAGTGCGCGAAATCATGACCGCGTCGGTCCGGTATGTGAATCCGCATCATTCGGCCGAAGAATGCATGGCCCTCATGACGGAACGCCGAATGCGCCATTTGCCGGTCATCGATGACAACCGCTTGGTCGGCATGATCTCGATCGGCGATTTGGTCAAAAACATCATTTCCGAGCAACAGTTCACCATCCAGCAGCTTGAGCATTACATCCGGGGCGAGCGAACGTAACACCTTCGCGACGAGCGCCGAAAACGCCGCAAGCCCCAGAAGGCCAAAAGCGCCGCTTCGACGGGCCGGATCGCCAAAATCGATCCCCCCGTACTCCCCGAAAACTTGCTTGCCCTCATTTCCCACCAATCAGCCGTGCCGGTTGCCGGTTGCCGGCAAGGCGTTCCGGCGTCCGATGGCCGGGTGTGCCCCTATACTAACGGAGCAGAGACAGTCGCCGTGGCGACCCTTTCACTGACTTCCGATGGTGCATTCCGTACTATGACGAACCCAACCGCAGTGGCATCGCCAGAGCTCCCGCTCGACATGATCATCTTTGGCGGAAGCGGTGATTTGGCCGCCCGCAAGCTGCTTCCAGCGCTGTACATGGCGCATTTGCACGGCAATTTGCCGCCTGACACACGTATCGTCGCGGTCGGTCGACGTCCGTGGACCCTGGACGAGTACCTCGCCTTCATGGATCAGCAGGCGCGCCCCTTCGTCGACAGCAAGGCGCTGAACCCCGAAGCATGGCGCAAATTCCTGGCGCTGTTCGACTATGCCCGCATCGACATCGATGTCGCGCCCGACTACGAGCGCCTTGCAGCCGTGTCGCGCCGCCCTGTGCGGCGGGTGTTCTATCTGGCGACATCGCCGAATCTATTCACGACGATTTGCGACAACCTGGCCGGGGCGGGTTTGGTCGACGACGCATCGCGGGTCGTCCTGGAAAAGCCGCTGGGCCACGACCTGGCGTCCGCCCGGGCAATCAACGCGTCGGTCGGTCAACATTTCGCCGAAACGCAGATCTATCGGATCGACCATTATCTCGGCAAGGAAACGGTTCAGAACCTGATGGTGCTGCGCTTCGGCAATGCGATTTTCGGCCCGCTATGGCAGGCTCCTTATATCCGCAGCGTGCAAATTACGGTGGCCGAGACTGTGGGCGTCGGCAGCCGCGCCGGGTTCTATGACGAAACCGGCGCACTGCGCGACATGGTCCAGAACCACCTGCTGCAATTGCTCTGCATCGTCGCGATGGAGCCGCCGGTCTCACTCGATCCGGACGCGGTGCGCGATGAAAAACTCAAGGTATTGCGTTCGCTGCGGCCGATGTCGCTGGCGGATATCGCGCGCGACACGGTGCGCGGCCAGTACACCGCGGGGGCCATCGGCGCCGAACCCGTGAAGGGCTATCTCGATGAAGACAAGGTGCCGGCGAACAGCAGCGCGGAAACCTTCGTCGCATTGCGCGCGCATATCAACAACTGGCGCTGGGCCAATGTGCCGTTCTTCCTTCGCACCGGCAAGCGGCTGCAAAAAAAGTTGTCGGAGATCGTCATCGAGTTCGCGGAGTTGCCGTTTTCCATCATTCCAAGCGGTCCGCGCAGCTATGGAAACCGGCTGATCATCCAGTTGCAGCCCGAGGAATCGATCCAGCTGCAAATGATGGCCAAGGAACCCGGCAGCGGACTGCGCATGTTGCCCGTCAGCCTGAATCTCGATCTGCAGCAGGCCTTCACGGAGCGCCGCGCGGAAGCCTACGAGCGGCTGCTGATCGATGTGATCCGCGGTCGTTTGACCCACTTCATGCGCCGCGACGAACTAGAGGCCGCGTGGGCATGGGTCGAGCCGATCCTCAATGGCTGGAAGCAGCTCGGCGACCGGCCACGCAGCTATACGGCCGGCACCTTCGGTCCCGCCGGATCGTCCGCGCTGATGGCGCGCGAGAACATGGCGTGGGCCGAGGAGACCTAACAGCCCCGCTTTGTGAGCAGTGCCCCTGCAAGCGAATCGTGCAGATTCGCTTGCAGGGGCGAGTGGAGGGGCCGGCGCGGTGTTCAGTATATGCCATGTGACCGAGCACTTTTTCCTGGCAGGCTCGACATCAAATCACGCCTTGTCGATGTCTTGAGCATGGCGCGGCGGCGCAAGCCAGCACAGCGCCAGGGCCACGACGGTCAACGCCGCGCCCGCAAGAAAGGTCGCAGTGCTGCCGGCGCGATCCCACAGCCATCCCGCCAGCGCGCTGCCGGCGATCATGCACACGCCCGAGGCGAGGTTGAACACACCGAACGCGGCGCCGCGCCGTGCGGCAGGCGCCGAATCGGCCACCATCGCGGCAAAGATGCCTTGCGTGAACCCCATGTGCAAGCCCCACAGCGCGACACCGAGCATCAAGGTCGCGAGCGACTGTCCCAGGCCGAGCAACAGGTCCGCACCGATCAAGGCCACAAGTCCCATCATGAGCGGCACACGCCGGTCCATGACATCCGACAGCTTGCCCGCCGGATACGCCGACGCCGTGTAGGCCGCGCTCATCACGACCATGACGGCCGGAATCCATGTCAGGCTCAAGCCCGTCTGTTGCGCCCGCACGACGAGAAACGCTTCGCTGAAGCGAGCCAGTGTGAAGATCGCGCCAATGGCGACCACCAACCCGTAGCGCCCGGGGAACTCCCGTAACGCGCGCCACGGTAAAGGCGAGCGGAATGCGCGCGTGCCCGCCGCCCGGTTCGTTTCATCGAGAACGAATACGATCAGCGCGACAGCAATGAAAGCCGGCGCCACGGCAAACCACATTACCGTCCGAATGCGCTCGGCAAACGCATACATCAGTCCGATAGCGAGCAATGGGCCGAGCACCGCGCCGACGGTATCCATCGACTGCCGCAAGCCAAAGCAGGCGCCGCGTATCTCGGGCTGCGCCACATCGGCGACCATCGCGTCGCGTGGCGCGCCGCGAATGCCCTTGCCGACCCGGTCGAGCAGCCGGGCCGCGATCGCCGTGGCGGGCTCGCCGGCCAGCGGAAACAGCGGCTTGGTGAGGGCGGCCAGCCCGTATCCCAGCAGCAGCAGTCCTTTGCGCCGACCCATCCAGTCGCTGATGGCGCCGGAAAACACCTTGACGATCAGCGCCGTCGCTTCGGCGATGCCTTCGATCAGTCCCAGAGCGGTAACACTGAGGCCCAGCGTCGTCACCATGAAAATCGGCAGCAGCGCATGGATCAGTTCGGATGACAGATCCATGAACAGGCTGATCAGACCGAGCGTCCAAACCGTGCGCGGGATGCGCAGCCGCATCGGAACGGTAGTGTCTGAAGGCATCGATGTCGAACCTGGAATGGAGGCGTTACGATTCTATTTCACCCATGTCCCGTGCGGCCCGACTGGTCTTATTCAAAAAAAATCCGCTCCCCCGCGTCACGATCCCCTGCGAACGGCTCCCCTTTGTCACGAAGCATCGAACCCATCACTTCCTGCAGCGACGCCAGCCGGGCCGTGGGCGCAGTGGGCGATGCAGGCGATGCACGTGATGCGATTGCCGCGGCAAGCGGGCGCGCGACGGGGTGCGACGCGCAGCGGAAAGGCGCAACGCCGCACGCTGTCAGCGTTGCTTCGGCCTTCCGGCCGAGTGCCACGATCTTGACGTCGGGACGAAACAGCGTAAGGAAGGCGCGGAGTAGTTCGGCGGTCTGCCCGAGTTCCGTCGGCGTCGGCGTGCGGTTGGTACAGAGACCGCCATCGCCGAACGGGTGAAATGGAAACGCATTCCAGAGCGCGAACGCGGTCGGCGCGAATTCATGCAACAGCATCGTCCTCCAGACGATTGCCGCCGTGCGCTCATAAACACCCCAATGCCGGTCGGACCGATGGCGCAATGCGTCGGCGTTGCTGGTCCGGAGCGCTCGTCCTGGCAGCAGGTCCGCGTCTGCGGACAAATGCTGGCGAGCAAGCGCCTCGCACACGCGTGGGTCATGACCCAGCAGAATCCGCTCGGAGGTCATGGGGACACCGCTGAAGCGGCCGCCGCGTGCGCTCAACGCTTCGGCGACCAGCAGTAGCGTGGCGCTGCGGCGCCGCGCCGCCAGGTATGCGCCCAGTTGATCGCGGCGGATCGCCGCCGCATCGGCGTCGTCCCGGTCGCGCGCATCGCATTGCCGCCAGGGGTTGAACACCCGCGGCAGCGGCGTGAACGATGCCAGGCGTTGGACAAAACGGTCGACCGGCACCGTATCCTCAGTTGATCGGCACCTTCTTCTGGCTGCCGCCGACTTTCTTCGGGAGCGTCAGCTCCAGCGTGCCGTTCTCGAAGTGCGCCGCGACCGCGCTTTCATCGATCTCGGAAGCCAGGGAGAAGGTGCGCTGGACCTGGCCCGAGTAGCGCTCGCTGCGGATCACACGCCCGCCTTCCTTTTGTTCCGCGCCGCGTTCCACTTTGGCCGAAATCGATACGATGTTGCCGTCGACCCGCAGGTCGATGTCTTCTTTCTTAACACCAGGCAGATCCGCCTTGACCTCATAGGCCGTGTCGCTCTCGCTCACGTCGATGCGAATATCCGACAACCCCGGCTCGCCGCCTGCCGTCAACGCACGCAGCGGCCGCATTAGCCCCTGGAACAGGTCGGTGATCGGTTCGATGGAAAACGGATCGTGACGGCTAGGATGGCTCATGGTTCATCTCCGATAATCGTTTCGAGTTTCAATTCAAGTCGCGCGACGACCTCGCGCACCCTCTGATTGGACCACGCGGTTGAATCATCATTCCAACGCCACTGTTCCCAGGCGTGTCCGCCCGTGCCGCAGCCGCGCCCGCCGCTTGTTGACCCGGACGGCACCTGCGACAAACACCCTTGCCGCGTGCGGGGCAATCCAACAGCCGCCGCCTGTGCGCATACCATGGCAACAATATGTCCTCCTATTCACTGTACACGGCGCGCGAGTGCGGCGCAGTTGTCTTGGCATCGAGCAATGGTCAGGCAGCTTGCCTACCCTGCCCGTAGCGGGACACGCGAGGCGGCTGCCAGCGAGGAGATGGTCATGGTGTACGACTGGATCGAACGGCAGCGCCGACTGCTCCAGCCGTTCGCCTTCTGGGCCGAGCAAACGGCCGATCCCTGGCTGTCCGGTGCGATGCTGTCATGGCGAGACCTGCTGCTGGCGCTGGCCGGCTTCGACCCGCTCGGTGGCGAAACCCAGCGCACCGGCGCCGGGGCGCCAGTCGCCGCCGCGCGCGCGAACTCGCCCGCGAACGCGGCGGCGCACGCATCGCTACCGCTCGCCGCCGCGGCGGCAGGCGCGCCGTTTGCCATCGAGGCGGTGGAAGTGGACGGCCTGACGGCCACGGTGGTCGAACGCACGGTCCTCGATACGCCGTTTTGCCGCTTGCTTGGCTTCGAAAGGCGGCTGCCGGCGCGGGCGTGGACAACCGCGCCGGCAAGCGAGCAACAGTCCGTACCACAGCCCGGGTTGTCGCGCGCGCGTCTGCCGCGCGCGGTGCTGCTGTGTGCGCCGCTGGCCGGCCATCATGCGGTGATGCTGCGCGAGACCGCCGAAACACTGTTGCGCGATGCCAACGTCTACGTCACCGATTGGGCCAATGCGCGCGATGTGCCGCTGGCCGCCGGCCGTTTCGGGCTCGACGAACATGTGATGCTGATCGAGCGCTTCATCCGCGCGTTGTCGCGCACCGAATTGCATGTCGTCGCCATTTGTCAGGCGACGGTTTCCGCGCTCGGCGCGGTGGCGCTGTTGGCGGCGAGCGGTGCGCGAGCGCCGCGCACGCTGACGCTGATCGGCGGCCCGATCGACGCGCACCTCCATCCGACCGGCGTCGGTCGCTTCGCCCAGGCGCACAGCCTGCGTTGGTTCAGCGATGCGGTCGTCGATGCGGTGCCGACCCACTTCGCGGGAGCCGGCCGGCGCGTTTACCCGGGCTTCCTCCAGCACGCCGCGATTCTCGCCGCGCATCCGCACCGCTATACCACGTTGAGGTCCGCCTATTTCACCGGTGTCCTGACGGGCGATCGCGCGGGTGCCGCACGTGCGCTACGCTCGCTGCGCGAGTACGCATCGGTGCTGGATATGGACGAACGGTATTTTCTCGACATGATCGATATCGTATTCCAGCGGGCCGGCCTGGCGCGCGGCACCTGGCAAGTGCACGGCCGTGCGGTGCGGCCGCAGCATGTCACGGATACCGCTGTGTTGACGATCGAAGGGGACCGCGACGACATCACCGGCGCCGGACAAACTCACGCGGCACTGGCACTGTGCAGCGCGTTGCCGCGACACGCGACCCGCGCGCTGACGATCGCGCTGTGCAACCACTATGACCTGTTTAGCGGACCGCGCTGGCAACAGGTGGTTCACCACGAAGTGAGCGACTGGATGGCGGCGCACGCGGCGCCGGTTCGCGCCGCCCCACCCTCGTTCGACACACGCGAACCGGACCGAGCGCCGCTAGCGCGCCACCATGCGCCGCGCGCCAGGCACGCGTGCGGCCCCAGTCATCGCTCCAGCACGTAGCTCCCCGGCGCATCCTGCAGCGCCGCGCCGATCTCGCGCGCCGCAACCTCGCCGTTCGTATGCTCGCGCAGCCATGCCACCCAGCACGGCCACCAGGAGCCGTCGGTCGGTTTGGTCCCGGCCAGGAATGCCGGGCGGCTGCGGTAAGGCGCTCCCGGCGGGCGAGTCGCGACGCGATAGTGACGGTTTCGGTGCCCCGGCTCCGAGACGATGCCCGCGTTGTGACCGCCACTCGTCAGCAGGAAGGTCAGCGCGTTGTGGGTCAGCAAGTGCAGCTTGTACACGGAGCGCCACGGCGACACGTGATCCCGCTCGGTAGCGACCACGAAGGTCGGTGTCATGATGTCGGACAGCGCAACCGGATGGTCGTCGACGCAATACTTGCCTCCCGCGAGATCGTTGCGGAAGAACAGGGCATGCAGGTATTCGCTGTGCATCCGGTAGGGCATTCGGGTCGTATCCGCGTTCCAGGTCATCAGGTCGGTCGGCGTCGAGCGACGGCCCAGCAAGTATTCGCTCATCATGCGCGACCAGAACAAATCGCGCGCCTTCAGGAGCTGAAACGCCCCGGCCATTTGCGAGCCGTCCAGGTAGCCTTGCTCCCACATCAGCGCATCGAGCGCCGCGAGTTGGCTCGCGTCGATGAAGAGTCCGAGTTCGCCGGGCTCCTGAAAATCCGTCTGCGCCGCCAGCAGCGTGACCGAGCGCAAGGCATCGGCGTGGCCGTCGCGCGCGAGCACCGCCGCGGCAATGGCCAGCAGTGTGCCGCCCAGACAGTAGCCGACGGCATGGACCGGCGCGTCGTCGCAGCGGGCTCGCACTTCTCGCAGCGCAGCGAGCAGACCGTGCGCCAGGTAGTCGTTCAGGCGCAGGTCGCGCGCATCGCCGCGCGGGTTTTTCCACGAAATCACGAACACCGTATGGCCCTGCTCGACCAAATACCGGATCAGCGAGTTGTGCGGCTGCAAGTCGAGAACGTAGTACTTCATGATCCACGACGGTGTGATGAATACCGGTTCGTACCCGACGCGAGGCGTGGCCGGTGTGTATTGCAGCAGCTCGCACAGCGCATTGCGCCATACCACCTTGCCGGATGTCACCGCGAGCGATTCGCCCACCCGGAACTCGCTCGGCAGCGGCGGCGGCTCGCCGGCCAGGCGCGCGCCGGCTTCGCGCAGGTCGTCGAGCCAGCGCTGTGCGCCGGCCACCAGGTTCGCGCCGCCGCTTTCGGCAATCGCCATCAGCACGGCCGGATTCGTCGCGATGAAATTGCTCGGCGACCAGCAGTCGAGCCATTGCCGCGCGCAGAATTCGACCAGATGCTCATTATGCGGGTCCACACCGCGCACGCCCGTGGTCGCCTGGTTCCACCACGCTTGTGTGCGCAGAAACGCGTCGCGGTAGGCGCAAAAAGGCCATTGCGCCCAGTTCGGCGCGGCGAAACGCGGATCCGTAACGTCGTCGGGCGACCCGTCGAGCATCTCACGCACGGCCAGCACAGCCAGCGACGTCATCTTGCCCGGCGCCATCGCGACATGCGACGCCCAATCCATCGAGGCAAGCAGCGCCGAGGTGGGCGACAGCCCCAGCGTCGCCGCGGCGAGCCGCGCGCGGATCAGCCGGTCGAGGTGATCGAAGCCGCCGAGAGCGGAGTCGCCCAGCGACGCCGGCGCGCACTCGCCCTCCGTCTCGGCCTCGGCTGGGGTCGCCTCCCGATGCATCGCATTCGCGCCGCCGATAGCGGCGTCGGTGCGCGGCAGGTCAATTCGCATGTCGATATGCGCGGTCATGATGCGTCCCTGGGTTAGGTCCTGGGCCTGTTCACGCGTTGCTCCCATTACCGTGCGCAATGCGCTGCGTGTCGCGCTTGACGTAGGTCGAAGCGCTGGCGCACGCTGTAGTTCAAAGGGCCTTGGCACGGACGCCGGCGCGCGATGGAATCGGCGTGGTCCGACAAGCGTGTCCGATGCCGCGTTCCGCCGCCAGTGGGGGATTCTCCGATGCGCCTGACCGTCTACCTGAATGAAGAAGACCAGCCCGCGACGCATTTCGCGGTCCTGTGGCTCGATCTCGACGACCATATCTGGTCACGCGAGGGCCATCGGGGCATCGAACTGCCGTCCTGGGGCACGCTGCGGGTATCCCGCAACGCTACGAGCCTGTGCGGCGAAACGCCGGCCGACCCGCTGTGCGAGTTGCATGAACTCGGCGCTGCGGTGCTGGACCAGCCGCCGGCGTCCGCCTGCGGCGCGGCGACCTGGATCGATCACGACGACCTCACGATAGTTGGCCGCTGGCATTTGCAGGCAGTCGATCGCGAACACGAAATCGCCGAGACGAGCGTGTTCAAAACGCCTGAGGATTTGTACCGGCACCGTCACTGAGGTCCCCGCGTGACCTTAGTCGCGCCACGGCCATCCACGCGGCGCGCCCGTCGTCGAGTGATCGGGCCCGGGTTCCGAATCGCCGGACGAAGGCGGCGGCAAGCCGTCGCCGAACCACGGCGCCTCGGACCGAAGTGACTCGACAAAACGACGCCACCCTGGCGGATTGTCGGCGAACAGGTCATGCCATACCATCGATGCAAGCGCGTGTCCGTTTAGCTCCGGCTCGAGGAGCGTCTTCGGCCACAGGTACAACGCACCGCTCGCGCGCTGCACAAAGTCAGCGGGCGGCATGTCAGGGTCGACCGCGTGCAGGATGGCAAAGCCGGCAAGCGCATCCTCCGCGCGCACGGCATCGCCGAGCGTCGCGTACGACATCCCCACGCGTGTCACGCAATGTATCGCCTCGAGCATATCGCCAAGCTGGAGCAACAGCGCGCGCCGCGTATAACCGTCCGTCACTTCCATGACCTCCTCCATGACGTGTATCCGATGATACTAGCCACGCTTGGGCGATCCATGCGGATAGCTCATTAGTGGACAGTAAGCGTGCGCGGCGAACGACGGAATCGATCGGTGAACGACGAACGCGTCAACATCAGTGGAAACGTTCCGAGGATGGTCAAGTGGGACTCGACGGCCCGTGCTCAGTTCACTTGGCCGGTGTAGCGCTCGAGCTGGCCGGACATGGCATCCTGCATGATCGCCTGGACTACCGAGCCGTCGGTGACGGGCACGGTCGCGGCGTCGATCAACTTGGTGCCGAGATAGCTGAGGCTGCGCGCGGACTGGCATGGCTTGGTGCAGGACACTACCGTGTCCACTTCGCCATTGACCATCTTGATCGAGTAAGCACCGTCCCGTTCGCCGAGATAGCGCACCAGCAAGGTGCTCGTCGCCTTGCCCTGCCGCTTTTCGTCCTCCGTAGGCTGACGCCCGTAGACATACATGCCATCCTGCTGCGCTACATATCGGTGTATGGGTGGTGCGGCGGCGTCGCCGTGCTGCACGCAGGCCCCTAGCGCGATCGTCCCCGCGCCGGCGAGCGCCATCGTCGCGCGCGCCAGAATCGTCTTGGCCATGAGCTTCTCTCCCACATCTTTATTTGTGTTGTGTCACCGCTCGCATCACTCTACTCATATGAGAGACGCCTGTAGGCGGTGTGGCGCACAAAGCGGACCAAGCGTTTTCCCGGCCATCTATCGACGGATCACGCTCGTTTCTGTCACCCAAAGGATAAGGCTCGGCGCGGCAGGCGAGCGGCCACGCCGCAGCGCCGGCTGATTTTCCGAAGTCGACTCGCGCGAACGCAGCGCGCGGCCCGGTCCGCTAGAAGCGAGATGCGCGTCGGCGCTCGGCCTACAGGAACGGCGCGCCGCCGGTCACGGCGATCGTCGCACCGGACACATAGCTTGCTTCGTCCGAGGCCAGCATCACATACGCCGGCGCGAGTTCCCCCGGCTGCCCGGGCCGCTTCATCGGGACTTGTGAGCCGAACTGCTTCACGCGTTCGGCAGGCATCGTCGAGGGGATCAGCGGTGTCCAGATCGGACCGGGCGCAACACAGTTCACGCGAATGCCCCGTTCGGCGAGCCACTGCGCGAGACCCGCGGTGAAATTCTGAATCGCGCCCTTCGTCGTCGCATAGGGAAGCAGCGTGGGATTGGGTTTGTCCGCGTTGATCGATGCCGTGTTGATGATCGCGCCGCCCGGTTTCATGTGCGGCAATGCAGCCTGGGTGAGCCTGAACATCGCGCCGACGTTGATATCGAATGTGCGATCCCATTCGTCGTCGCTGATTTGCTCGATCGACGCGTAGGTCATCTGGTGCGCGGCGTTGTTGACCAGCACGTCGACGCGACCGAACTCCGCGACGGCACGCTCGACCACGCTCCGGCAGTGCTCCCGTACGGCCAGGTCGCCAGGCGCCAGCACCGCCTTGCGTCCGGCCTTCGTCACCCAGTCCGCGGTCTGCTGGGCGTCGTCATGTTCGTCGAGATACGAAATCAACACGTCCGCGCCTTCGCGCGCGAAGGCGATCGCCACCGCGCGGCCTATGCCGCTGTCACCCCCCGTTATGATCGCCGCTTTGCCGCGCAGCCGATCGCAGCCGCGGTAGGTCTGTTCGCCATGGTCCGGCGCGGGAATCATGGGTGCGGTTTTTCCCGGGGTCCGCGCTTGCTGCTGATCGGGAAACGGGGGCTTCGGGTAATCGATCAATGCCATGGACTGCTCCTTTCCAATATCGGCACGGTACTCGTCGTTCGGAGTCCGCTCGTCGCCGGTGCCGTGGACGCCGCGCTTAGTGTCGTCTGCGCTTCAGCGGAGTCAGCAAGGGCCGCGCCACCCGATGTATGCGGCGCACGCCGTACGCGGCGCACGCCGGCCGTGTCTCCACGTGGTGTCGGGGGGCGCTGTCGTATCGGTGCGCGCTGCCACATTGGTACGCTCTGTCGCAGCGGTGCGGTGCGGCGCGGTGCGCCGCCTCACACGTTGCGCAGGACCGTCTCGTGCGACGCGTCCCGTTTATCGGCCCCTGCGGAACGAAAAGTGCTCTACACGCCTTTGAAAACGTTACAGGCGCGGGGCGCGCGTTACCTACCAGACGGCGCATGTCGCCGTGTACGAGGAAGCAGCGACAATGGACGTGATCTATATCTTGTTCGGACAGGGCCAGGACCTGGATGCGCTGCAAATGGGCATGCGTGCTGCGGCATTATTTGGGCTCACGCTGGTACTGATTCGGATTTCAGGGCGCCGCTCGTTTGGCCAGCGTGCGCCGTTCGACTACGTCGTCGCGATACTGCTCGGTGCGACCTTGGCTCGCGCGCTCGTCGGCGCGTCACCCTTCGTTCCTACCGTCGTCGGTGCGCTAGTGCTTGTGCTCTTGCACCGAAGTCTCGCCTGGCTGTGCGTGCGCTTCCAGGCGCTCGAACGCCTGGTGGCCGGCCAGGAGCGCGCGATCTACCGGGAGGGGCGATTCATCGACGATCAGATGTCCGCCGCGCTGCTCACGCCCAACGATGTCAAGGAAAGCGTCCGCCAGCAGCTCGGAACGCTGGACCTGTCAGAAGTCCATATCGCCATCCTGGAGCGAAACGGCCGCATTAGCCTGATTCGGAAATGAGATCGTACCGACGCTGCTTCCACTAGCCCGTCTATGGGCACGCTCGCCTGCGCGAGATGTAAATTTTTGCCGGATCGCAGTCACCTGTAAGACATGACAGTGGACGTCAATGGCACATTCCGATAATTGTTAGCGCATGGCGTACCGCAAGGAGAACGCGCGCGTGTAGGGATGCACGGATCGCAATGCGGGGCGAAATAACAAGGCACGGGCGGCCGGGCCTTAAATACATCGGAGGAAATTAAAATGAAAAACAAAATCTCACACCCCGGCACTTTTATTTTCATTGGGTTCGGTTCTATTGCACAAGCCACTCTGCCGCTATTTTTAGATCGAAAAACATTTCCAGCCGCTCAAATAATCGTCATCTCGCCGCAAATACACAATTCGCAGCATTTCGAAAATCAGGGCGTGAGATTCATCAACCTAGCACTGACCGCGCAGAATTTGGATAACGAATTGGATCGAATCGTCCAAACAGGCGATTTCATCGTCAATCTTTCGGTCAATGTAAGCTCCATCGCACTAATCGAATACGCACACCGAAAGGGTGCGCTGTACCTCGACACCTGCATTGAACCGTGGCAGGGCGGTTATGATAATGCGGCACTGCCCGCATCCGCACGCACCAATTATTCCCTTAGGGATGGTGTTCAAAACTCGCGCGGGCGCGGATGTTCAAGTCGGCGCGTGCCGGGCACAATAAGCGCATGAAACAGACCGACCTGAACCTTGACCTGAGCAATCGACGCACACGC
>Ga0310811_10000836_pt1 | contig 39490 bp, 39 predicted proteins | sample YCmetagenome_FD_207642 | JGI IMG/M metagenome (GOLD analysis project Ga0310811, IMG submission 207642) | Soil microbial communities from experimental microcosm in Duke University, North Carolina, United States - YC | ecosystem: Engineered > Artificial ecosystem > Soil microcosm > Unclassified ... | reverse complement strand
CCTACACCTCGAGCCAAATTCTCAAAGAACCATTCGCCTTTGATCCGATCCTCTCCGCCGGCAGTCCGCTGCTGCGCCGGCCCAACCATGCCGCAAGCCTGTTGACAACTTATGTGGGCGCCCGTTGGGGTGCTGATCTGGAAGGCAGCTTTGTTGGTTCGCGCGCCGATTCGGACTTCTTCGGTTTCGGGATCAGTCACGCCGCGGGGTACGTTCTGGTGAACACCGGAGGCTGGTACGCAATCCGTCCGCGAATCACCGCGTACGTAAATGTCGAGAACCTTCTCAACCGCAGCTACAACGAGGTCGTCGGCTATCCCGCGCTGGGGATCAATTTTCGCGCTGGAATGCGTTTCCGCGTCGGTGGTGATTAGTGCGGGAACGAAGAGATGATTCTTGCGAGGTTTCCTCGTTGATTCCGGCGTAAACCGGCATGGGGGCAGCTGAGCTCACACCGAGGTAGCGGGCCCGGGCCGCAACCAGTTTTTCCAGGTCTTCGCACTCAAGCGGCTTCTGTTGCCCGAGGACATGGGTGACCAGCGCGATCTGCGCGAAGTGTTCCACGGTCTCCATCTTCATGTAAGCGGATTGCAGATCGGAGCCGTAGGTCACAACGCCATGGTTGGCCATTAGAATCGCGTCGTACTGCGGTATCAGCGGTTCAAGCGTAGCCGCAAGTTCCGGCGTTCCCGGAGTTCCGTAGGGCGCAAGGGGAATCAGGCCCAGGCCGATCACAACCTCGCACACCAATGGCTGGTTCAGAGCCATTCCCGCCGCGGCAAACCCTGTGGCAGTGCGGGGATGCGCGTGGACAATTCCGCGAATATCTGGCCGCATCCGATAGATCAGCAGATGCATGCCGATCTCGCTCGTGACCTGCCGCTTTCCTTTGAGTTTGCGGCCTTCCAGGTCAACCACGACCAGGTCGGGAGGAGTCATCATGCCTTTTGACATGCCGGTCGGAGTCACCAGGATGCGGTCTTCGTCAAGCCGCACGGACAGGTTGCCATCGGTCGCGGCGATGAAGCCGAGGCTATGCAACATCGCGCCAAAACGCACGATATCGCGCCGTAATTGAAATTCGCTAGACACTGATTCAAAGCAGCGCGGGTATGGTACCGCAGCCTTAAGGCAGAAACAATCAGTTTTTGCCGGTACACAAAAGAATTACATATGGGATTTCTGTAACTTAGAAGGGTGCTGGTTTCGGACTTCGACTATCATCTGCCCGAGCACCTGATCGCACAGGCGCCGCTTGCCGACCGCTCCGCCTCCCGGATGCTGCGCCTGGAGCGGAGGGCGGGCAAGCTGGAAGACCGCCGTTTCCAGGACCTGCCGGACTTGCTCAGGGCAGACGACCTTGTGGTCTTCAACAACACGCGCGTCTTCCCCGCCCGGCTCTATGGCCGCAGAAGTGGATCGAGAGCGCAGCCTCTGAGTACTCAAAACCCCGCTTCAAAGGATTTTCTACAAGGGCGCGTCGAGGTGCTGCTGGCGAAGCAGGTTTCCGTCGAGCCGAATGAGTGGGAGTGCCTGGTAAGGCCCGGGCGAAAAGTAGGGGTAGGCGAGAAGCTGTTTTTTGGTGACACCACTGCGGACCCTGTTAGTCAGACACGCGTGTCCGACCAGCTCGTGGCTCAAGTTATTTGCCGAGGCACCTTCGGCGAAAGGCGCATCCGTTTTTATCCCGTGGAGCGTTTTTTCGAACGCCTGGAACGCCTTGGCCATGTGCCGTTACCGCCTTATATCTCGCGTGACGACGGACCCGATGATCGCGAGCGTTACCAGACTGTCTATGCCCGTGAACGCGGCTCGGTAGCCGCTCCTACCGCGGGACTGCATTTCACAGAGGAAATCCTTGATCGTATGGAGGCGAAAGGCATTGAGACTGCTGAACTCACCCTTCACGTTGGCCTAGGAACCTTTCAGCCGGTGCGAGTAGACAAGGTCGAAGAGCACCAGCTTCACAGTGAGCGATTCGCTGTTTCGGAGCAGGCAGCGGCGCAGATCAATCGGGCTTTGGATCAGCGCCGCCGGGTGATCGCGATCGGAACCACGACCGTGCGTACTCTAGAGTTTGTCGCGAGGAACATGGGGCGCCTGACGGCAGGAACCGGCGAAGCGGATCTTTTTATCTATCCCGAATTCGACTTTCGCGTGGTTAGCGGGGTACTCACAAATTTCCATCTTCCCCAATCCACACTGTTGATGCTGGTCTGCGCGTTCGCCGGCAAGGAGCATGCCATGTCTGCCTACCGGCATGCGGTCTCGGAAGGATATCGGTTTTACTCGTATGGGGATTGCATGTTGGTTGAGTAGCGCACGTCTCGTTAGTCCCGCGAAAAAAACATTAACCACAGAGGGCACCGAGGAATGCCGGTGAGCCCGACACAACGGCTTCTAGCCTTATACTGAAAGGTAACGAGAGGTGACTTTGGCCACTCACACTACGCCTCGCCAGATTTCGGTTGAGGACTTCATTTCCGAGCTGCATAAATTTCCCGAGACTGCGTTCAATCAGACCAACGAGATTCTCAGTTTCCTTGAACGTACGGCAGTTTCGCCCGACAGCCTGGTGCCCTATATCTGCTGGAACTCGCAGCACTACACGCGCAACCTCATCGAAAAAACACCACTCTACGAATTGATCGCCATCTGCTGGGAGGTTGGCCAGGTCAGCTCGGTGCATAACCATCGCGACCAGAATTGCTGGATGGCAGTGCCAATCGGCAGATTGCAGGTGGAAAACTTCCATCTTGTCTCGCAGGATGTGGACTCGGGCCAATGTCAGCTCACACCTACGAACGTGGTCGAAATGAATCCCACCCATCCCTGCGCCGTCGATCCTGGTGATCCCGTTCATCGCGTGGTGAACCCGAGTAAGTTTGGCGAACGCGCGGTGAGTCTGCATATCTACTCGCGCCCATTCGACACCTGCGTGGTCTACTCTCCCGACCAGGGCACCTGCGGCGTGATTGATCTGCACTACACCACCGTGTACGGGAAGCCGAGGAATCAGGCCAAAACGACGTTGGGCGTCGACTACGGCGAAATCACTGTTCCGGATGGAACATAGCGAGCGACATAAAGCGCGTGATAATAGCAGCTACTAAGGTGCCGAGGACGAACAGTACCCAACGCACTCGCTGCAACACTTCCCGAAATCCAGACGCCTGCACAAAGACATCTGCGAGGTACGCGGCGCAGTAGCAAATGTTCGCCGCGACTGCCAGCAGGAACAACCCCAAAGCAAAATCGATTGAAAGAACGCCCTTTGAGCCTGGATATCCAGCGATGAAGTAGGCACGACCACTCCGGCGAGTGCCAGATTGTAGATGATCCTCCGCGGCTCCCAGAAGCGGATGGCATCGGTGAAGAACTCCCGGAATTCAGAACCGTTCATTCGGCAAGCATAAGACAGCATGGGCCTTCGCGGTACAGAAATCCTGGTTTGCAACCTTGAGCCCGCAGTGATATAACTAACCAGTTAGTTAATTACAGGATGGCGACAGCAACTCCAACTCGCCTCGGCAGCCGCGGAAAACCTGAGCAGAGCCGCGCTGCAATACTCAAGGCCGCCGTGCGTGAATTCGCCCGCGAAGGGGTGGCTGGCGCGCGCACCGACGCCATCGCCCGCTCTGCCGGCGTCAACAAGGCGCTGCTCTATTACTACTTCAAGGACAAAGAGGCGCTCTATCAAGCTGTGCTGGATGAGGTATTCAGCGGCGCTCGCGTAGTCATCCAGAATGCACTTTCACAAGCATTGCCTCCACGGGAGCGACTGGCGGCATATGTAGGCGCGCACTTCGATTACATCGCGTCTAATCCGCTCCTCCCCCGAATTGTTCATGCAGAGTTTCTGCGGGCGGGCAAAGAACCGTCGCGGCTCCAGCGCATCGCCAAACAATATTTTCAGCCGACTTTCGTCAACATAGCAGCGCTTTTGAAGGAAGGGGAGAAGTGTGGCGATTTTCGGACGGTGGATCCGACTCACTTTATCCCTTCCATGATTTCGCTGATCGTTTTTTATTTCATCACGGCGCCGGTGCTGAAAGTGGTGATCGGCAAAGACCCGTTCTCGCGCGCGAGCCTGGCTGAGCGGCGAGCGGCAGTGTTGGATTTTATTCTGGCAGCGCTGGCGCCAGTGCCCGGCGCGGCAAGCGCACAAGGAGATCGAAAGTGAACGCGCGAAACAAGGTGTTCATCCTCCTCGGAATTCTGTTCATTGGGTCGCTGGTTTTCTACTTGCTCACGACTCCTCGCGGCTCCGATCTCGACCTGATCGGCACTGTGGACGCGAATCAGGTGATTGTGAGTCCGCAGGTGGCGGGGCGAATTTCGAAGCTGCTGGTCGATGAGGGTACTAAGGTCAAGCAGGGAGATTTGATCGCCGTGCTCGACCCTTCCGAACTTGAGGCGCAAGCTCGAGCCTCCGCGGCGACGATTGACGCGCTCCGTTCACAGGTTTCCGCAACCCAGGCCACCAGCGTCGCAACGCAGGGATCAACGACCAGCGGCGTTGCCAACGCACAAGCGCGGCTGGAATCGGCGCGGGCGCAACTTGCGCAAGCCGAAGCCATGCTGTCACGCACCGAGAGCGACAGCCGGCGAACCATCGAACTGGCGCAGCAGGGAGTCATGTCTGATCAAGAGCGAGTTCAGGCAGAAATGAACCTGAAGGCGCAGCAGGCAACGGTGTCGTCGCTGCAAAAGCAGGTGGAAGCCGCGCAGGCCGACTTAAACACCGCAGTTGCGAACACACATCAGGCGCACGCGGCGCAGAGCACGGTTGCGGCTACGCGCGGGCAACTGCTCAATGCAGAGGCTCAGTTGAAAGAAGCTGAAGTGCGTCTTGGGTATACCAAGATCTACGCGCCGGTGACCGGCACAGTGTCGGTGCGGGCGGCGCGCGAGGGCGAGTATCTCAATCCCGGCTCGCCCATCGTCACCATTGTCGATTTCACGGACACCTGGGTGCGGGCTGCTATTCCCGAAACTCAGTCGGACCACATCGGCATGGGTGACACGCTGCGAGTGCGGCTGCCGGGCGGGACCACAACCTCGGGAAAAGTATTCTTCAAATCCGCTGAAGCCGATTTCGCGACTCAGCGCGATGTGAGCCGCAGCAAGCGGGATATCAAGACCATTGTCTTGAAGGTACGTCTCGACAATCCGAAAGGCGCGTACGTGCCGGGCATGACCGCAGATGTGCTGGTGTCGCCGGCGCAGTTGAAAGGAACAAGCTCGGGAACGGTTGAGGGAGCGACGAAGTGAGCACGGGTTCAAAACATCCAATGGATGTCCGTCCGGAAAATCCCCACCCTTCGAAAACCGCGAAGGGTGGGGCACCCTCAGTTGGGAATACTCCAGACTCCTCCCGGAATGGCAAGGCCATCGAGGTCGAGCACATCGTCAAGAAGTATGGCGACTTCACGGCGGTGAATGACGTCACCTTCGATGTGAAGGACGGAGAAATCTTTGGACTGTTAGGCCCGAATGGCGCGGGCAAATCGACTCTGATCCGCATGATGACCACGCTTATCCCAATCACATCGGGAGTGGCACGCATTGCCGGATTCGACGTGCGGAGCGATCCCGACGACGCGCGGCGCACCATCGGCGTAATCCCGCAGGCGCTCACCAGCGACATCGATCTCACCGTCGAAGAGAACATGAGCATCTACGCCAAGCTCTACGACGTGCCTGCGGCGAAGCGCAAGAAGGCGATCGACGAACTACTCGAGCTGGTGGATCTCACCAAGTGGCGCGACGCGCAGACGAAGACGCTCTCCGGCGGCATGCGGCGGCGTTTAGAGATTGCGCGCGGCCTGGTGCACAGTCCGAAGATTTTCTTTCTGGATGAGCCGACTACCGGGCTCGATCCGGTTTCGCGCGTGGCGGTCTGGGAGATGCTCACCAATATCAAGAACCAGCGGCAGCTCACCATCCTGATCACCACGCACTATATGGACGAAGCCGACCGGCTATGCGATCGCATCGCGATCGTGGACCACGGAAAGCTGGTCGCTCTCGATACTCCGCCGAATCTGAAAGCCAGCGTACCGGGATCGAACGTGATCGAAGCGCAATTCGAACGTGCGCCCGCCGATTGGGAGCAGACGCTTCATCAATTCACCGGAGTAACTTCGGTCCAGCATGAGGGCGCAGGCATGTATCGCATCTTGACCAGCGATGGCTCGAAAGCCACAACCGAACTGGTAGAAGCCGCAGTACACGCGGGAGTCGGCGTGAAATCGCTCTCCGTGCAGAACACAACTTTGGACGATGTGTTCGTCCATTACACCGGGCGGCAGTTGCGTGACGAGTTGCAGAAAGCCTACGGCTTTGTCATGCCGCAGCGGCCCGGCGCTTAGCTTTCTCAGGAGGTAGGCAATGAAGCTTTTTGTTATCGGAGCAACCGGCCATACGGGAGCTCAAATCATTGATGTTGCACTTTCTCGTTCCCACGAAGTCACGGCATTCGTTCGCTCGCCGGAAAAGATCCACCGCCATGATTCAAGGCTGAAGGTTGTGCAAGGAGATCCGCATAATATCGAGCAGTTGGCCAGGGAAATACCAGGCCATGACGCGGTCTTGTCTGCTTTAGGCGTCCGGCCGCCGCAAGCCTTTCGCCCACACTCCTTGGTCGAAGAATGCGCAGCAAGTACAGTCGCGGCGATGAAAGGAACTGGGGTAAACAGACTCGTTCTGGTCTCGGCTGCGGTTCTGTTTCCTCAGAAAGGGCTGCTCTTTGCCCTGTTTCGCAAAATTCTGAAGCATATCGGTCATGACCTCAAGGCTGCAGAGGACATAATTCGCAAAACATCACTCGAGTGGACGATTGCGCGGCCTCCGCGCCTGACCAATGGGTCGAATGCCGCCTATCGCGCGGTGCGCGATGCGCTTCCAGCCAAGGGATTTTTCATGTCGTTTCGCGGAGTCGCTGCGTTCATGTTGGATTCTGTGGAGCAACATGCGTACGTTCGACAGATTGTGGGTCTCGCCAGCTAACGGGCCCGAGGTCGGAGTGCAGATGCTGACAGGTGAGCTATGAATCGAATGATGGCAATCGTCGAGCGCGAAATGCGCAAGTTCTTCCGCTCGCCGGCGCTGATGCTGGTAGCTATGGTGTTTCCTCTGGTGCAACTGATCATCTTAGGCAACGCGTTCGGCGGAAAGATTAAAGATGCCAAGCTCGGCCTTGTGGATGAAGACGGCGGCACCCAGGCGCTGAAGATCCGCGAGGCGTTCGATTCGGTCCGCGCCAACATGCGCACGTTCCAGCCCATTTATTACGACAACGAGCAGCAGGCCAAGCAGGACGTGCGCGACGGGAAGCTTCAGGGTGCGGTCATCATTCCACCGCAATATTCGCGCCGCGTGTACGAGAAGAATCAGCCACGCATCGCCTTGATTGTCGATAACAGCGACAACTTCATGACCTCGACTCTTGAGGGCGAACTTGCGGACATCGCGGCATCGCTGAACAATCCGACGGTCGAACCGCGCATCCTGCAGCAAACTGTGCTCCAGATTGTCGAGCTGTATCCCTACATCGAGTACATGAAATATCTGCTCCCGGGCTCGATTGCGCTGGCGATGTTCGTCTCAGTCATGATCGGCGGCGGCATGCTTTATATAGACGACAAGGCGCGCGGCGTGCACGAAGGCTATCTGGTCACGCCGATCACCAAGGCAGAGCTGGTGCTTGGACTGAATGCGGCGGGTGCGATCAAGGCAGTCATGACCGGAATTGTGATCACCGCGATCGGCTCGCTGCTGGCGGGCGTGGGGACGATCTTCCATCCGGGGACTTTGCTGGGATTGCTACTGATGATCCTGCTGACTTCGCTGGCGTTCAACACCATGATGTTCCTGCTGATGGTGCGAGTGGAAGACCCGCTGGTGCCGCGCGCAATTTTCGGAATTCTGAATACACTTTTGTTCTTCCCCAGCGGATCGGTGTACCCGATTCAGGCCTTTCCCAAATGGCTACGCGCGATCGCCGTGGTCGATCCGTTTACATTCGCAGTGCACGGATTCAAGTCGCTGCTGCTGAAAGAAACCGGCCTCGGGGCCATCTGGCCGGACATGCTGTTCTTATCCGTGTTCGCGATCGTGACGTTCTCGATCGCAGTGCCGCTGTTCAAGCGCACACTGTAGAGTTGCTAGTGGCTAGTGATTAGTTGTTAGCCGGCAGTCTGAGTGTTAACTAGCAACTAGTCACTAGCCACTAGCCACTGATTCCTGGAACTTTTTCTTATCTCCCGGCTTCCATTATGCTTAGAACATGACGCTACTGGATGCGCAGCAGTACGACGAGTCGCGTGATCGCCGCCGCGTGAAGGTCCTTATTACCTCGATCATTGCCGCAATGTTTCTGGGGTGGGTGATCTTTCACCTGCGCAACTATCCCGACCGGCACGCGGCCGACAAGTTCTTCGCGGCGCTCGCAAAGCAGGACATGGAAGGCGCATTCGGCGTCTGGAATAACGATCCCGACTGGAAACAGCATGCGGACAAATATTCCAAGTACGGTTATGCCGAGTTCGACCAGGATTGGGGACCGTCGGGCGAGTGGGGTATCGTTAAATCCCACTCGATAGACTGCTCGTACTCAAGCGGCAGCGGCGTGATCGTTCAGGCCACCATCAACGGCCGCGCAAAGCATGCCTACGTCTGGGTGGACAAGTCAGACAAGACGCTTCACTTTTCCCCGGACGAGATTGATTGCGGAAATTGGTGGGGCTGGATGACGGAATGACTGTAGAGACGTAGCTTGCTACGTCTTGCCGGCCCTGAGACTAACCTTGCGCCACTGCACGCAAGACGTTGCAAGCAACGTCTCTACGCAGGATTCGTGATGAGGATTTCCAGAGTTTTCTTCAGCGATGCCTCATCTTCAACATTCAAGCACTTCTTCGACCGATCAATCTGCCGCATGAGCCCGGACAGCACCTTGCCAGGTCCGATCTCAATGAAGGTTTGCACACCCTGAGCAATCAATCTTTGCATCGATTCGACCCAGCGGACTGATCCAGTGACTTGACGGATCAGCGCGTCGCGAGCCGCTTCCCCCGATTCGACGGCCGCCGCATCAACGTTGCAGACAATTTTAAATTCCGGCACAGAAAATCTCAAAGCCTGCAGATCAACTGCGAGGCGCTCCTGAGCCGGCCTCATCAGGGAACAATGGAATGGTGCACTCACCGGAAGAACTTTGGCTCGCTTGGCGCCGCGTTCATCAGCGAGCTTGACCGCGCGCTCAACCGCGGCAGCGTGGCCGGAAATGACAATCTGTTCCGGGGAATTAATGTTGGCGGCTTCGCAGACTTCCGCTTGCGCTGCGTCAGCGCAAACCTGAGCAACATTTTCCGGGCTCATTCCCAGGATCGCCGCCATCGAGCCAGTGCCTACCGGCACAGCTTCCTGCATATAGCGTCCGCGATTGCGCACAGCGCGAACCGCGTCGGTAAATGCAAGAGTTCCAGCGGCAACGTGTGCGGAGTACTCGCCCAGGCTGTGGCCGGCGGCGAGCGCCGGCTTGATTCCCTGTTCATCAAGCACGCGCCACGCCGCTACCGAAGCTGTGAGTATTGCCGGCTGCGTGTTCTCTGTCAGGCGCAGCTGCTCTTCAGGTCCCTCAAAACAGATTCGTGAGATCGCTAGTCCGAGCGCGTCGTCGGCTTCTTCAAACGTTTCTCTGGCGATGGGATACTTTTCGGCTAGGTCCCTGCCCATGCCAATGGATTGAGAGCCTTGTCCTGGAAAAAGGAAAGCGAGTGGCGAAGTCACCTGTGGATTTTACTTTGAATCGGATGCGATGGCGAAACTGCAATGCGAGATCTCAGTGCTTTGACTCGGCAAGCGTCGCCTCGCAGTCATTGCATGAATCGGAGCTTTCGACTGGCAACCTCATAGTGAATGCCGACCATCCAGTTTCCTTTACTACTAGAAGTAGGGACTGATCACAGAAGCCCTTGCGACCTGCCGTCGTGAGACGGTACTTACCTATTGGAACCTCACCAAAGTCAAACCGTCCTTCTGAATCCGTGGTCAAAGAACTAAAATCAATGAATGAGTGCCCCCGCCTCTTTTGTAACTTCATCTCCAAGCTTGTAATCCGTGCATCCAACGGGTCTACCGTAACGCCACGAATATGATTGACAATCCCGACTTTCCCTCGCGGGTGCTTGGGACATGGCCCTATGCGTTCAGCAAGAGGTGTCATTGGACTGCCCAAAAGGGCAACTGCGAGGGCAATCATGGGAATCAAAGCTTTCATTCTTCGCGCTTCCTACCGAACCTCAGCAAATTTACCTGGTACTAAGTTGTGGTCATGGCTGGTGCAGGATGCAGCGCCGCCAGCTCCGTCTCAATGTTGGCGGTGATCTTTCTATGCACGAAGTCTTGAGCTACGCGAATCGCGTTCTTGATGGCATTCGCGTTCGACGACCCGTGCGTGATGAAGCAGGGCCCTTTTATCCCGAGCAGAGGCGCTCCGCCGTATTCCGTATGATCAATACGCTTCTTGAAGTCCGAGAATGCGCTGCGCGAAAGCAGCGCGCCCACTTTGCGGGTGATGGTGGCTTCAAGGCTTTCTCTCAGAGTGGTGCGCACCAGATTGGCGACGCCCTCGGAAGTCTTCAGCGCAACGTTACCCACGAATCCGTCGGCAACGACCACATCTACTTTCCCGTTGTAAATGTCACGGCCTTCGACGTTCCCGACAAAGTTGATCGGCAACTGCCTGAGCAGCGGAAACGATTCACGGGTAAGCTCGTTTCCCTTCCCTTCCTCTTCTCCGATCGAGAGTAGACCCACGCGCGGCCGCGCAACATTGAACATGCTGCGGAAATAAATCTCGCCCATCATTGCGAACTGCTCGAGGTTGTGAGGCTTGCAATCCACGTTGGCGCCGACGTCGAGAAGGGTTGAGACGGTGCCGATCGCGGTAGGAATGATCGCCACCAGTGCCGGACGATCTACGCCCGGTAACGCACCCAAGGTTGTCTTGGCGGCGAACATAGCGGCGCCTGTGTTCCCGGCGGTGATGAAAGCCGCAGCTTGACCCTCGCGAACCGCACGCAGTCCAACGCGCATGGAGGAATCGCGTTTGGCGCGGACGGCCTGCACGGCCTTTTCATCCATGGTGATGAATTCGCTGGCGTGGATGATCGAAATCTGCGAGGGCGCGAAGGGATGGCGGGACAGCTCAGCCCGGAGCCTTTCCTCCGGACCAACCAATGCTACAGAAATACCGAATCGCCGCGCCGCCTGGATCGCGCCTTCGACCTCAGGCTTGGGAGCGCGGTCTGAACCCATTGCGTCGAGAGCAATGACGCCCGGCATGAAAAGTTATTTCGATTCCTCGACTTCGAATACTTCCCGCCCCTTATAGTATCCGCACTTCGGGCAGGCACGGTGCGGCAATTTCCGCTCGTGACAGTTGGGGCACTCAGAAAGTGTAGGGCCGGTGATGGCATCGTGCGCGCGCCGGGTTGCGGTGCGGCGCTTCGAATGCCGGCGTTTGGGATTAGGCATATTAGCTCCGGTTGTTGGTTATTGGTTGTTAGTTGTTGGCAAACTCGAGAACCTTGAAACGCCAACAGCCAATAACCAACAACCAATAGCAATTTAGTGTTGCAACTTCTCTCTGATATCTTTCAGCGCTTCCCAGCGTGGATCTTCCAGTGCTCCGGCGCAGTTGCATTGTCCCTGATTCAGGTTCTGGCCGCAATGCGAGCAAAGGCCCTTGCAATCTTCGCGGCAGACCGCTTTCAGGGGCACCGCCAGCAATACCTGCTCACGCAAAACGTCCTCGAGCAACAGGCCGTCCCCTTGATAGTAGCTGACCTCGGCTTCTGCCGCAGTCACGGATAGCTCTTCCTTGCCTGCGTCACTGCCCTGCGGACGATACAGCAGGTCAAACCTGTGCGATATGTCTTGACTGATCGGCTCAAGGCAGCGAGCACAGGAGAATTCAAGTCGGGCCTTCAGCCCACCGGCTACCCGTATGTCATTGATCAGCTGGTGCTTACCGTGTTGCTCACGCACCAGTTGAGCACGTCCGTCAACGGCTAAGTTCCCAATCTGCCGGATCTCAGCACCGAAGTCTATAGCTCCAGGCGCAATCTGCTCCTCGAAATCAAGCGCATGGGCTTCCAGGTCTCGGATTTCGATGAGCATTTCGGGAACCTCCGCGCCCCCAAACCGATTACCGCGCAGGCCGCGGAAGTACGACAAAGACGTAAGTACTCAAGGGAGCTAGAGTTAGGATAAATGTTACTGTTTTTAGCGTCAAGGAACCGCTCTTGATTACGACCGTTTGCTCTGGAGCAGTCGAAAAATACAAATGAACAAGGAAGAAGCAATCAAACTGACGACCAATATCGTGTTCTACTTCTGGCTGGTATTGATTCTGCCATGGTTCGTGTTCGCTGGCCTCGCGGGTATGGCCTTTGACGGCGGACCAACGCGAGGCGCCTATGTATTCGTTATCTCGGTTTGGACCTATCCTCTCAGCGTCTTAATTGTGGGCTTCTTCCGACGACGCGTTCCTTGGGTCACCATCTTGCCCGTTCTCAACTTTTGCGGGATGTTTGCCGCCGACAGACTCACGCGATGACCCAGCTAAGACAGACCAAGACGGTGCATCCGAGAAAACTGACGGTCCATCGGATAGACGGTTCAATTCGCGAAAAACCCAATGGTTGGATGTATGCATTTCTGGCAATTGGGGTTCTACTGCGTCTCTGGCACGCCACCGGCACCTACCTCAATCCCGACGAGGCCCTGCACTTCTTTGTCGCCAATAAGGTGACCTGGTGGGAGACGTATCAGGCAAGCCTCAATACCTCGCATCCGCCGCTGCTGATTTTCTTGCTTCGTGTCTGGCGCGCGCTTGGGACATCGGAACTGATGCTGCGCCTGCCTTCGATCATCGCGAGCATGATTTTCTGCTGGTTTGCTCACCGCTGGCTTCGGATGCTCTTCGACGAAGCGGCGGCCTGGGTCGCGTTTACATTCATCGTCTTCCTGCCCTCCACCATCGATCTCTCGACTGAGGTCCGGCAATACGCCCTGCTCCTGGCCTTCGCAATGGGTTCGGCATATTTTCTTGAACGCGCGCTGCAGGAGAACTCGAAACTCGCCATGCTGGCTTCAGGCGTGTTGCTCTGGTGCGGGCTTTTGTCGCACTTCTCAGCATTTCTGTTCGCGGCCGTGATCGGAATTTACGCGATCTTGCGGATGATTCAACTTCGCGCGAACTGGAAGCTGGTTGCTATTTGGGAACTGGGGCAAGTAGTCGGCTTGGCCATCTGCTATTGGCTGTATGTCACTCAGATTTCCCGGCTCGGACAGGCCTATGGGGGAGCCAGCGCGACCAAGGGCTGGATGGCAAATGACTATCTTGGAAATTCCTATTACATCCCAGGAAAGATCAATCCGCTGCTGTTTGTATTCGCGCGGACGGGAGGGGTCTTCCAATATGTTTTCGGTCAATCAGTCGTCGGGGATTTCGCCTTCCTCCTGTTCGCGGTTGGGATAGTGATGATCTTTCGCGGGCATGAATCGTCGCAGATCGTTCGTCGGTCTTCCGCAGATTTAGATCAGCCGACGACCGACCACCGACGACCGACGACCCGCCAGCTAGGCACGTTGCTGTTGATTCCTTTCGCCCTCAATTGCGCTGCCGCCCTGGCGAGAGCCTATCCTTACGGCGGGACGCGACATTCGTCGTTCCTGGTTCCCTTTGCTCTCGCGGCAGTAGGCTTGGCATTAGCCAGATTGCTGCGCGGCAGGATTGCGCTGGGAATCGCCCTTGCTCTGCTGCTCTCATTGATTTGTAATCTGCTCCCCTCGAGGCGACTGCGGTACATGTCCGTCGAGGACCAGCGCAAGGAGCACATGGTGGCGGCGATAAATGCCTTGCGAAATCTACCGGACGGCGAGCCGATCTTTGCCGACTACCAGACGAACCTGTTGCTCGGCCATTATTTGTGCGATCAGCATCCCATCGAGCAAGACCGGAAAGTTGCTGGATTTCTGAGCTACGAATGTGCAGGCCGCAAAGTGATCGTTGCATCAACATTTCTGTTCACGCCTCGGGATTTTGGCGAGCACTGGCAAACCATGACCAAGGCGTATGGCCTCCATCAGGGCGAGAAGGTTTGCGTTTCGCAGATTGGCGCAACCACACTGCTGGCTTCCGAGCTGAAAAAAATCCCTGAGCTCCGCATGTCGCCTCAGAATTTCGGCAACAATATTCAGGTATTCGAGTTGACGGTAGGCCAAACCATGCCGAATCCGGAGTCTCTGCCGGCATCATGAAGCTCGTTCATACGATCGCAGAAATACGGACGCTCTCCCGGTCGGCACGAACCGCCGGCCAGACCCTAGGCCTGGTTCCAACCATGGGCGCGCTCCACGAGGGACATCTGTCACTGGTGCGCACAGCGAAGGCGAAGGCGGACGTAGTCGCGGCTACGATTTTCGTAAACCCTACCCAATTCGGGCCACAGGAAGATTTCGCGCGCTATCCCCGAAACCTGGAGGCGGACTGCGCTGTTCTCGAGCGTGAAGGAGTCGATTACATATTCGCGCCTTCTACTGAAGAGATGTATCCCTCCGGTTCAGTCACCTGGGTGACCGTGGAAGGATTGAGTGATCGTCTATGCGGAAAGTCGCGCCCTGGACATTTCCGGGGCGTGACCACGGTGGTTTCGAAACTCTTCCACATCGTCGAACCTGACATTGCTTTTTTTGGGCAAAAAGACGCCGCTCAGCACGCCATCATCCGCCGCATGGTGCGCGATCTCAACATGGCGGTTCACATCGAGATTTGCCCCATCGTGCGCGAGCCAGATGGACTAGCTATGAGCTCGCGCAATGCTTATCTCACCGCAGCGGAAAGGAAGTCGGCGCTGGTGTTGCACCGGTCGCTCATGCGAGTGGAAAACCTGTTTCGCTCGGGAGAACAGGACTCAGACAAGCTGATCCAAGCCGGCAGGATCGAGATTGCAAGCGAGCCGGCTGTGCGCCTCGACTATTTTGAAATCGTCAATCCTGATACGCTCGAGCCCACGCCCAAGGTTAGTACGCCCGCCCTGGTCGCGGTCGCGGCGTTCGTCGGCAAAACTCGCCTCATCGACAACGTTGTGCTCGGAGCATGAGTTTCATGCCCCTGGTACTCGCATCGTCTTCCCCCAGGCGTCAGCAATTGCTCACAGAAGCTGGCATCGAGTTCGTAGTGCGACCGGCGAACATTCAGGAAATACGGCTCCCTTCTGAAGCTCCTAAAGAATTCGCGGAACGAATGGCAAAAGAGAAAGCTGCGTTCATTCGGAATTACGGAATCAACCAGAATGAGGCGGTGCTTGGTGCTGACACGGTCGTCGTGATTGAAAACGAAGTGCTGGGTAAGCCGGCGGACGCAAACGACGCTGCACGCATGCTGCGCCTGCTTTCCGGCCGAAAACATTTTGTCATCACCGGAGTTTGCCTGGCGGGGAGAAATTTTGAAGATGTCCGCTCGGAGACCACTGGAGTCTATTTCTCTGAATTGAGCGAAGGCGAGATTGCGAGTTACGTAGAATCCGGCGAACCGATGGATAAAGCAGGCGCCTACGCGATCCAGTGCGGGGCATCGCGATGGGTTGCAAAGATTGAAGGTGATTACAACAACGTGGTGGGGTTGCCAGTGGATTTGGTGAAGAGGATGCTCCGGCAGCACGGGGTTTGATAGCGGAACCGGCTTTGGACAGGCGAGCCGCCTGTCCCACACTCAGGACTTCTTCTGCTCCGGCTGGTCATCTTTCTTCATTTCGGACTTGAAGTTGCGGATGCCTTCGCCGAGTCCTTTGCCAAGCTGGGCAAACTTGCTTGGCCCAAATAGCAGGAGGGCTATGCCGACGATCAGCAAAATATGAGTTGGCGAGAACAGTTCCATGTAAGTCCCTCCGAATCAACCGAGCCTGTGGAAATTCTAGGCTAGTGAGAGGGCAGAGTCAAAGAATCCCGTGAGTTTACGTGAAATTTCACCGGAAAAAGACAAAATCGAGACAGACTTCGGACGTCATGACTGAACACGATCAATCAGCCCCGCCAAAAGGGCTGCCCGTCGCGGCAGTTCAGAAATGATTATCGATTCATGCGCCGCATGCGCGCCTTCGCCCACTGCACCAAGGCCATCCAGGGTCGGAATGCCGAGAGCGGCGGTGAAATTTCCGTCCGAGCCGCCGCCAACTGCCGCTTCGGACAGGGTAAAACCCAGGTTGCCGGCAATCTCGCGCGCTTTCTCATAAAGCCCTGCAACCGCCGCGGTCCGTTCGAGCGGCGGGCGGTTCATCTTGCCGCTGATCGAAATCGAACACCGCGGATTCAGCGGCTTTAACCGTCTTAGCTTGGCATCAATCGCGGGTATGTCTTTTGCGGATGAAACTCGGACATCCACGCTGGCTGTAGCGCTCGCGGGCACCACATTGGTTCGCGTTCCGCCGCTGATCCTCCCGACATTGAGAGTCACACCGGCTTTGGCATCGACCAGTTTCGCAACTTCCAGTATCTGGTGAGCAAGCTCTATCACCGCACTCTGGCCCTTTTCGAAATCGAGGCCTGAATGCGCGGCAACCCCCGTCACCTGAATCGTGTACTCCCCCACTCCTTTGCGCGCGGTCTTTACCGCGCCATGCGATCCATATGCGGGCTCGAGCACCAGAACGGCGACTGCCTGACGCGAAAGCTTCTCGGTAATCGGACGTGAAGAAGCGCTCCCTACCTCTTCGTCCGAAACCAGCAGAAGACTCAGGGACCGCGGCAGCTTGCCATCGTTCCATGCCAGCATTGCCTCAATTGCATGGAGCGCGAGCGCGATTCCGGCCTTCATGTCGAGTACACCGGGGCCAAAGATCCGCCCCTTGGAAATGCGGCACGGCATCTTTGAAATCGTGCCGATGGGATAAACCGTATCCATGTGGCCGAGCATCAGAACCGGCTTCCTCTTTTCGCCCGGTGCGCGGAAGTCGACCTGCAAATGATTTCCAAACTTTTCCGCAAGATGAACCTTGATCTTTCCGCCAAGTTCTCCGAACCGCGAGGCGAGCACAGTGCCGACGCGATCAACGGACTGCTTGATGTCGCTGGGAGACTCGAGTTCTACCAACTGGCGAATGCTCTCAACAATTTCCTTCTGGCGTTTATGAAAGTAGCGAAGTTGATCGGCGGGTTTGAGCGGGCTCATAGCGAGGTTGATGAGTTTCCTTCGTGTGACTTCGTGTCTTTTGTGGTTTATCAAAACAAGGTGCAACCACAAAGGAACACTAAGGTACACGAAGGCGTTGCTCGTGGCTAGTGGTTTGCTCCGGTATAAACGGGGCGATGAAGTATAATTTTCGCCTTACCGAATGACAGAGACTTCATCAGTCGCGACGGCGCCTCCGGCCGCCGAGCACAGCAAGCTCGACATACAGGACATTCTGCGGATCCTGCCCCACCGCTATCCCTTTCTGCTGATCGACCGCGTGATCGATCTGGAGCGCAAGAAGCGAATCGTGGCGCTCAAGAATGTGACCATCAACGAGCCGTTTTTCGCTGGACATTTTCCCGGGCTGCCGATCATGCCTGGGGTGCTGATCGTGGAAGCGATTGCGCAGGCTGGCGGGGCGTTGCTGCTGACTGAGATTCCCGATCGCGAACAGCGGCTGATGGTGTTTACCGGGATTGAGAAGGCGCGCTTCCGTCGGCCGGTAGTTCCCGGAGACCAACTGCGGATTGAAGTCGAAGTCAAAGCCTGGCGCGATACTCCGGGGCTGAATGCCGTGCGTATGCTGGGCATTGCTTACGTCGGCGAGAAGAAGGTGGCGGAAGCCATTGTGACCTGCCAGTTGGTAGATCGGGCGCGGGGGAGAGGTACGGGACACGGAGAAGGCGGGCGGCCGGCACAGAGTTAAGCAGTCGGGCTTTTCGCGGGCGAGCCGCCCGCGCCACACTTGATGAGCATTCACCCCACCGCAGTCATTTCTACAGACGCAAAGATTCATTCATCCTGCAAGATTGGCCCATATTGCACTGTCTCTGATGACGTCGAGATTGGTGAGGGCTGCGAATTGATCTCGCACGTGGTAATCGGAGGCCCAGCCAAGATCGGCGCCCGCAATCGCTTCTTTCCCTTCTCGTCGATCGGCCTCGCTCCACAGGACATCAGTTACAACGGCGAGCCGACGCGGCTTGAGATCGGCGACGACAACGTCATCCGCGAGTATGTGACCATCAATCGCGGGACGGCGAAGGGCGGCGGACTGACCCGCGTCGGCAGCCACTGTTTGATCATGGCTTACACGCACATTGCGCACGACTGCGCAATCGGCGATCACGTGATCATGGCCAATGCCGCGACTCTGGGCGGCCACGTCATCGTCGAGGAGTGGGCGACTGTGGGCGCGTTGTGCCCGGTGCACCACTACGTTCGCATCGGCGCGCACGCATTCATCGGCGGCGGTACGACTATCACCCGCGACGTGCTGCCTTTCTCTAAGACCGCAGCCGAGCGCGGCACCCATGCTTACGGGCTGAACGCCGTTGGCCTCGAGCGCCGCGGCTTCAGCAAAGAACGCATCCGCAAGATTCATCACGCTTACAAAGTTCTGCTGGCGTCGAAGCTGAACACCTCGCAGGCGGTGGAGAAACTGAAAGCCGAGGCGGATCGCGGGGAGGATGTCGAGATGCTGATACGGTTTATCGAGGCAAGCGAGCGAGGCGTGATTAAGTAGATGTTGTAACTGCTCGATTGTGAAAGGCGAGAACCGAGGCGCGAGAGTTTCCGCTCTTACGAAGTAGCATTTGATCTTGCGAAAACCCACCGACGATCAAGCTCTGTTAGCTCACCCATCTTTACGCAGGCTCTTGCAAGAGTCCCCAATACAGAATGGGGATCGCATCCATAAATTCCAGCGCCCCAGCACGCGTTTGCTTCGACCACGGCCCATCCTCGATCTTTAATCACGCCCACATCAACAACGCCGGCAGGAGGAAAGGTGACCCGCGCATCTTGTAGGACGAGGTTGGCAAAGTCCAGAGCGGATTGAAACTCGGAGGATGATGCGTGCCAACTCCCATCCGCTGTCTCCACAAGGTCGCCGTTGCGAGAATAGATCGACGTCGCAGCAACCCGTTTTTCAAGCACAAAGCAGCGGAACTCGCTCTCCCAAAACACAGGGTCTGCGACGAGAACTGGACTCCTTGGGCCCACTGATTCGATTTCAGGAAGCTCGTACCCAGTCGCGTAAACCCTCGCTTGGAAGCATTTATCGTCCGCTGGTTTCACGAAGGCTGGGCGATCTATCGCTCTCGCTGCTGCCAGATCAGTAAATTGAATCTCACGCTGCCTCAGGTCGAATGGCAACTCGGCAACCCATGAAAGGTGCGGCTCAATAAGTGCGAGTTGCAGGACATCGGCAACCACCGCCGCAAACAACGGTTCCCCGTAGGGAACTATGTCTCTGCCAACAAGCTCAGCAGGGGGGCGCCATGTACGCAGCCGCTCCACATCCCACCCCAATTCGATCGCAGCGTTCCGCAACGCTATCGAGTCAGGCGTGAATCGAGGAGAGAGAACGAGCGTCTTTGCCATGCAGCGTCATGCTATCAAGTACGTATCGGTCATTGGCGTAAAATCTCGATTACATTCATTGACCGGACACCTCAAACTCGGTCTCATCGCTGGCAACGGACGCTTTCCGTTCCTCGTGCTCGACGCCGCTCGCGCGCAAGGCTACGACGTGGTAGTGGCTGCCATCAAAGAGGAAACCTTCCCCGAGATCGAATCGCACGGCGCGAAATCGGTACACTGGCTCTCTCTCGGTGAACTTTCCAAGCTGATCGAAACTTTTCAGCGCGAAGGCGTGACCCGCGCCGTCATGGCCGGACAGGTCAAGCACAAGCAGATTTTTTCCAGCATTCGTCCAGATTGGCGTCTGGCGAAACTGCTGCTCTCGCTCGGAACGCGCAATACCGACTCGCTCTTGGGAGCAGTCGCGAAAGTTCTGGCAGATGAGGGCATCACTCTGGAAAACTCAACCTTCTTGCTTGAACCGCTTCTCGCTAAGTCCGGCGTGCTCACGAAGCGCGCGCCAACCGAGACAGAAAAGAAGAACATAGAATACGGCCGCGAGGTCGCACGCGGTCTCGCGCAATACGACATAGGGCAGACGGTTGTTATCGCCGAGAGCGCCTGCGTTGCTGTCGAAGCGATGGAAGGCACCGACGCAACCATTGAGCGCGCGGGACAAATCATGGCTTCGCTCGATCCGGGACACTCGATTCTGGAGCGCGCGCTCACCGTTGTAAAAATCGCCAAGCCTAATCAGGACATGCGCTTCGATGTTCCGGTGGTTGGAGTAAAGACGATTCATGTCATGCAGAGTGCGGGCGCAACCTGCCTGGCTATCGATGCGGGCAAGTGCCTGCTGATTGACGGCGACGCAGTGGTACAGGCCGCCGATGAGGCCGGGATCGCCATAGTCGCTGACAAGCCGTGAGCTATGAGCGGTGAGCGGCGAGCAATCGGCCGGCGATTGCTCACTGCTCGCAGCTCGCCGCTCGCAACTCAAGTTTATTGCTGATAACGTAACCACATGTCGGAAATCAGCCAAATCATCGAAGAACTGAAACTTTGCTTCGAGGGCGAGCCGTGGCACGGGCCGTCGCTGATGGAAATACTTGACGGGGTTGATGCAAAAACGGCTGCCGCAAAGCCGACACCCGGCGCCCACAGCATCTGGGAGTTGGCGCTGCACATCGCCGCATGGGAGCGCGCGATTCGGACTCGAATCCTCGAGCGCCGAGCGCTGCAGTTAAGCGACGAGGAAAACTTCCCGGCAGTTACGGACAGCAGCGAATCATCCTGGCGGCAGGCGGTCGAGAGTTTACGTCGCAACCACGAAGACCTCATCCAGACTGTCTCGCAGCTTTCCGAGGCTCAACTCAGCGAACAAGTGCCCGGCAAACCCTACGACGTTCGCTTCATGCTTCACGGAGCCGCGCAGCATGCGGCTTATCACGGCGGCCAGATCTCTCTCCTGAAGAAGTTTTCGTCCCAGATACCCACCTGACAGGGTGACCTCAGATTGGGTTATGCTTAAAGCCTCTTGCCTGGGGCTTCAGGAGATCGTCTGTCCAAAACCAGTCCTATTCCAGTCGTAGTCATTGGCGTGGGCGCATTCGGCCGCAACCACGCGCGTGTGTACCATCAACTCGCCAAAGATGGCGAACCGGTCCGCCTGGTCGGCGTGGTTGATACCGACCTTGCCCGCGCCGATGCCGTCGCCAACGAGTTCGGCTGCCGCGCTTTTGGCAGCCTCGACCAGATGCTGCGCACGCACAGCGAGGTGCAGGCGGCTTCGGTTGCGGTCCCAACCGCCGATCACCTTGCAACCACGCGCACTCTGATGGAGGCGGGGGTCGACGTACTGGTGGAAAAGCCGGTGGCTGCGGCGCTTTCGGACGCTGACGACATCATCGCCGCGGCAAAGAAGCACAGCAGGTTCGCTCAGGTGGGGCATCTCGAACGCTTCAATCCAGCCGTGCTCGCAACCCTGCCTCTGATCACCTCCCCGATGTTCTTCGAAGTACACCGGCTCAGCGTGTTTACCCCTCGGTCGCTTGATGTGGATGTCGTGCTTGACCTCATGATCCACGATCTCGACTTAGTGCTGGCCTTCGTGAATTCCCCGGTAAAGGAAATTCGCGCCGCCGGAATCCCAATCCTGTCCAACAAGGTCGACATCGCGAACGCGCGAGTTGAGTTCGAGTCTGGATGTGTCGCTAACTTCACTGCCAGCAGGGTCTCGACCGAGCGTGTGCGCAAGCTGCGATTTTTCCAGCCGAAGCAATATATTTCGATTGATTACGGCCGCCAGGATGTGATGGTCTTCACAGTTGGTGACAGCGCCGGCGAGCCCTCGGCGAATCCGGAGATCAAAGTTCTTAAGCCCCCGATCCAGCAGGAGGAGCCGTTGCGCGCGGAGATTCGCGCGTTCCTGCAATCGGTCCGGACGCGCAGCAATCCGGTTGTCCCGCTGGAAGACGGGCGTCGCGCGCTTGCAGTAGCGCTGGAAATCCTTTCGCAAATTCAACAACATACTGACAAGCTGAAAATCGGCGCCTGACAACTGTTTACATTTATTGACGGCAGGTATCGGCTGCGGCAGATAGGCTTGTTTCGTGGCTAAGCACCAGGCGATCGAGTGTCCGGCAGCCAGCTAAAAAACAAATCAGCCACGGATCAGCACGGATTTCACGGATCTGCTTGAATGATCTTGTTTCGTGAGAATCCGTGAGAATCCGTGGCTAAGGTTTTGGGGCTGCTGACTGCTGAGTGCTCGATGTCATACCCTTCGTAACTCCTTGCAGTGTAAGAATTTTTGCCAAGGGCCGGAAAGATGAGAGAATAACCGGAAGAACAGCCGGCGAGGCGCATCTCAGTATTTAATCCATGGCGTTGACCCAAATCCCATCTTTGCAGGAGCCGCCGCCGCAGGTCCCGCCACAGCGCGAGCTCGACTTTTACGATTCCGCGCACTGGGAGTCGGCATACCGCGAGATGCACGACTTCCCCACGCTGCTGATCCAGGCGCAGGACGACCTGGCGCGCGCGCGGAAGCGGGAAGCGCTGTGGATGTCGCTGTTCGTGCACTCGATCCTTGTAGTTCTGATTCTGCTTGCCCCGAAATTTGAAAAGTACTTCCCCCATCGCGTAGTGATGCGCGTGAACTCGGCCGCGAACAAACAGAAGGATCTGACATTCTTGACTGCGCCGCCGGACATCCAGAAAACGAAGCCGCCACAAACCAATCAACTCTCGGACAAAAACCGCATCGCCCAGACGAAGCAGCCGAAGCTCGACCGCGATCAGTTGAAGAAGATTCTCGATGCGTCCAAGGCCGGACGGCCGGGGCCAACTGCTCCGCCTGAGCCGAAGCCCACTCCTCCTCAGCAGGCCGCACAAAGTGCTGCGCCTCAGCCGCAGGCGCAACCGGAACAGCAGCAACAGCAACCGCCTCCGCAGGTCGCGAAGTTGCAGACTCCGCCCATGGCGAAGAAGCCGCCGCCGAGCTTCACCACAAACGGGATGTCAGCGGGGCGGGCCATCGAGGAAGCGGCCAAGGCGGCCGCGGAATCGCACAATCGCTACACCGGAGATGCCGGCGACCTTGGCCTCGGGCAGCGGCAAAGTAACGCGCGCATGGGCCCGCTGGAAATTACGACAGACACTCAGGGGGTGGATTTCGGCCCCTACCTCCAGCGGGTTCTGCACGTGGTGAAGCAGAACTGGTATGCGAATATTCCTGAGTCGGCGATGCCGCCAATTCTGAAAAAGGGCAAAGTAACAATCGATTTCGCCATCACCAAGACCGGGCAGGTTGCAGGAATGCGTTACGTGTTTGGATCGGGCGATGTAGCGCTCGACCGCGCCGCGTACGGTGGAATAACCGCCTCCAACCCCTTTCCGCCTTTGCCTAATGAGTTCACCGGCCAATACCTCGGCCTGCGCTTCACGTTCTACTACAACCCCGATAAAAGCGAAGCGGACCTGCAGTAAGACCCTGAATTCCTCTGTGGTGTTCCTCCGTGTTACTCCGTGTCCTCTGTGGTTGGTTTTGAACTCAGACCGTGCCGCCACGCAAGTACGCCATGCGCACCAGCGTCCTCTCCGCAAAGGGCACATACAGCAGCGCCGCCGTCGCACCGAACGCCGGCCCAAAGCCGATGATTTCGACGATCAGGAACGGCGCAATCGCCCAGAGCAGGTCCAGAACCAGAACTCCGAGAAAGATTTTCTGGAACTTCACTCCCAGCTGCGGATGGTCAAAACCAACCGACGAGAGTAAGTAGAAGCGCAGCGCGATCCCCACTCCTGCAGTAACCACAACCAACACGGGTACGAATGGCGATCCGACGTTGAAGATTTCGATCCGGTCTAGCGCGCGCCAGTGCAGCAAAGCCTCCACGTAAAAAATGAGATACATGATTTGAAGCAGAGCGAAAAGGCCGCGTACCAGGCCTCGATGTGCATTCACTGCGGCCGGCACTTCGGGCTTGGCAATCTGCGGTTCAGTCTCAGATCGCACTTCAGCCAGAAATCTGTAACCACGCCGCGCAACGGTTTCAACGAATCGCGGACTGCCGGCGGAGTCGCCTAAAACTTCGCGAATCTTGTTCACTGCGGTGTTCAGGCTGTGGTCAAAGTCAACAAAAGTGTCGGCCTGCCAGAGCCTCTGTCGCAATTCTTCTCTCGAAACGATGGCTCCCCGCCGTTCAAGCAACACGGCGAGAACCGCGAACGGCTGGTCCTGCAGGCGCACGCGACGGCCATTTTTGCGGAGTTCACGGGTTTCGAGGTCCGCTTCGAATACTCCGAAGCGCAAGACTAGCGGTGGCTTGGTTGGGTCGGGTACCGGCGCGGACACGGGCGGTAGTCTAGCAGAAGCTCTCGACTCCTCTGTGTTCTCTGTGTCCTCTGTGGTAAAGGTTTTTCTGGATCGATTCAATTCGCTTCATACACGGCCTTGCCACCCACCACTGTCCGCAAAACGCGCGTGCCGAGGAGTTTTTCCGGGGAGACGGCGGTCAGATCGCGATCCAGCACCACGAAGTCGGCAAGCATCCCGGGAGCGAGAGTACCCTTTTGTTTTTCGGCGAACTCAGCAAATGCAGAACCGCTGGTGTAAGCCGCGAGCGCCTGATCCATCGTGATCTTCTGCGCAGGAAAATATTGCTGTTTGCCGTCTTCACTCTTGCGAGTAACGGCTTCATAGAGACCACGAAATGGGCTAACCGACTCAACCGGATAGTCGGTCCCAAACGCAAGCTTCACGCCGTGGCTCAGGAACTCGCTCCAGGCGTAGGAATGTTCGGCACGCTGCTCGCCCAGCCGTGACTCCGCCCAGCGCATGTCGGTTATCAGATGGCATGGCTGCATGGATGCGATCACTTTCAGATCTTTGAAGCGCGCCACCTCCGCACGATTGGTAACCTGCGCGTGCTCAACCCGCAGGCGGTAGTCCTGCGTGCCATCGGCCGCTTTTACACCTTTTTCGCGAGCCGCGTTTTGCGCTTCTGAGAACGCATCGAGCGCCATGAGCACACCCTTATCTCCGATGGCGTGGAAACCCAGTTGGAAGCCGGCCGCCACGCGCTCTGCCGCCATCGCATTCAACTTATCCTGCTCGTACTGAGGCATGCCGGTGTTCTTGGGATCATCCGCGAAGGGCTGCAACATGGCGGCGGTATGCGAGCCGAGCGAACCGTCCATGAAAGCCTTCAGCAATCCGTAATGCAACATGAGATCGGATTGCGGATGTGACGAACGCCGTTCTTTCAGAACCTCCAGCGGCTCACTGAATGGAAGCCATTCGGAAACCCGGACCGTCAGCTTCCCTTCCGACTCGAGTTGCTCGAAGGTCTTGAACGCTTTCCATCCACTCGAAGCGCTGGCGTCAGAGTAGTCCTGCACCGAGGTGATCCCGTTGCGGGCAATGTCCTGCAACGCGGACTCGATGGCCGCACGCAGCTTTTCCGGCGTCGGCGGTGGAATCGCGGACGACACCACGTCCATGGCCGATTCCCTCAGCAAGCCATTGGGCGCGCCGGTTGCGTCGCGAACGATCTGGCCGCCGGATGGGTCCTTGGTGTCGGCGGTAACGCGCGCCATCTTCAGCGCTGCGGTATTCGCCACGGCAACGTGACCGTCAGTGCGTGTGACGAATACCGGATGCTCAGTGGTGACTTCATCGATATCCCATCGCGTGGGCAGGTCTGGAGGGTGCCAGATCGTGTCATCCCAACCGAAGCCTGTGATCCATTCTGTCGGCGCGGCACGTTCGACCTGGGCTCGAATCCGTTCGCGAAATTCTTCAATCGAACGAACGCCAGTCAGGTTGACCGTGAGTTGCTTAAAGCCCGCTTCCACCAGGTGCATGTGCGCGTCATTGAAGCCGGGCATTACGAAGTGGCCCTGAACATCCAGGACCTGAGTGTTCGGCCCTTTGAATTTCAGGACGTCCGCTTCAGAACCGACCGCGAGAATGCGATCACCGCGAACCGCCAGTGCGTTCGCGCGTTCGCCTTCGTGAAACGACGACGCGCCGGCCATTCCGGTGTAGATATTGCCGTGAATGTAGATGGTGTCGGCTTTCGGTGAGGCGGCATTCGTCTGCGACATTATGTTGGTGACGAGACCAATAGTAGAGATCAGGAAACAAATTCTGAGATTCATTTTGAGGCTCCTGCCAGACAGAGCAGGATCAAGAGAATGCGTTCCAGGGCAAGCTCTCTTCCGGTGGTATCGAACCACTCTTGAAGTGTATGCGCTCCCCCGCCACTTCCGCCTGCACCAATGGCGATGGCCTCGCGCCCCATCGAAATAGGAATATTGGCATCGGTTGAGGCACGCTGAACCTGCGCATGGTTGCCCAGATGGCTGTCCACAGCGCGGATAACTTGCAGAATGCGCGCATTCGAATCCAACTCGCCGCCGGGCCGGTCTCCGATGACGATTACCTCTGAACTCAGCTCCAAAGAGCGGTGGGAGTTACGATTGGCGGTACGCGCGCTCTCTTCCTGGATTGCGAGCTCCAAGGCGCGCCGCAGCTCCAGTTCCAACCGTTCGATCTCGGCCGCGGAACTGGAGCGAACATCCACGCGCATGCTGGCAGATTCAGGGATGGAGTTCACCGATGTCCCCCCGCGAATCACGCCTACGTTAAACGTAGTTTTGGGGGATGAGGAAACGCGCGTCTGCGAAAACAGATGAATGGCGCGGCCGAGTACAACAATCGGATTGGGTGCGCCGAAGTCGCTCCAGGAGTGTCCGCCCGGACCGCGGACAGTTACTTCGAAACGCCGGCTGCCCAGAGCTTCGGAGACGATGGTATCGGTCCCAGCCCCATCGAGCACCACGCTGGCCGTAATCGCATCCTTCCATTTGGGATCGGAAAAGATGTGGCGCATGCCGCGCAGATCGCCCTCGCCCTCCTCGCCCACGTTGCCAATGAACAGCAGCGAAGCCGCATGCGGAAAATTGAAGTTAGCGAAGGCCCCGGCGATCGCAAGCAGCGCCGTTACTCCGGAGGCGTTGTCCGATATGCCCGGGCCGTACAGCTTGCCGCCCTGTCGACGGATATTTAGCGTTGTGCTCGCCGGGAAAACAGTATCCAGGTGCGCGCTGACAGAAATTGTCGACGCAGAATCGCCGCGGTCGCTCCCGAAAACATTCCCGATGCTGTCCTTATGTACCTTGAGCAAGCCGAGGGCACGGAAGCGCTCCGCCAGCCAGTCCGACCGCGCTGCCTCGCCGAATGGAGGCGCAGGGATGCGGGCGAGTTCAAGCTGCCAGCGGGTGAACTCCGGCTCCTGATCGCGGAACCACTCGATCGCCGAGATCACATCGGAGTTCTCGGCAAACCGCGCGAGTTCCCGCGCAATCGAAGAGCCTGCTTCAGTGGAGGCGCGGGCAGTCACGGATAAGCGTCATATTACAACCAAACCACTGGAGAAAAATCATGATTAGAGAGACTCAAGGACTAATCGCGGAGGGCACAGAAGGACCCAATGATGCCGCCCTTCCACGAACGCCAGCTTTCGGTTATCGTGTACTGCGGTTTGTGATGACCCGATGATGCGCCAACTCAGCGTTTCACTGCTTGTGATTCTGTCAGCGATCGCCGCCAAAGCCGACGAAGGTACCCTCTCGACCGACCAGCCGAAGGGAACGACTGCGCAGGAAATCATCCAGAAATTTACCGCCAAAGAAAAACAGTTCAAGGAAGCACGCAAACGCTGCACTTATCGCCAGGTCGTCAAAATCGAGGCATTCGACGGCGACAAATCCCAGGGCGAGTATCAGCAGGTCGCGGATGTCACGCTCGATGCAAAGGGCAACAAGGTCAAGAGCGTGGTTTTCGCTCCGCAGCCCACAATGTCAGTCAGTCCTGAAGACCAGTTGGATACGGAAAGCCGCCTGCACTGGACCTTGAGCACAGACGAGCTACCGGAATACAACGTGGCCTACCAAGGCACTCAGCAGGAAGATGACCTGCAGACGTATGTGTTTGACGTAACTCCCAGGCAGATCGAAAAAGGAAAAAGATACTTTCAGGGGCGACTCTGGGTGGATGACCGCGATTTCCAAATCGTGAAGATGCAAGGCAAATCCGTGCCCGACATCCTTCCCAAGAAAAAAGGCAAAAGCGGCGAAAACCTCTTCCCAAAATTTACGACATTCCGCGAGCAGATCGACGGCAAGTACTGGTTTCCAACCTATTCGTTGACCGACGACACGCTGCACTTCAGCCCCACTGACGTCCACATCAAAGGAACCGTCAAAGCGACAGACTACAAGTGCCCGGATTCGGAGGTCGCTCATCGCGAGCAGGACTCGCCCGCCCGGAGGAAATAATGCTCTCTATGTGCAATCTGCTAAAAATCGTCTCTGAGCGCAAGTTCAAAGCACAGTATTTGCCAACTGGACCTCTCATGACGATCGAGTGAAGCCGAACATCAGTAGTTCGATTGCGGGAGCGGACATGGCAGATGTGATCAAGGCACAAAATGTTATTCAGACAATCTTTTTGATTGCCCTTTCGATCGTCAGTGGGTGGATGCTTTACATGGTTCCGTCGTGGTCTGCGCTTGGAGATCCCTTTCTTCTTGGCTCTGTCGCGAGTGCAGTTACCGCTGCTTGCCTTTGGTTGACGCGTCGGATGGGATTGCGGGCAATGAAGTTTGAGCGAGCCTGGCTTGCCGCGTTTCTTGTGGGCATGCCTGTTGTCTATTTGCTGGGCTGGTTAGGCGCACGAAACCGCGCAGCGACTTCGTGGAGTTGGGTAGAGCTTCTGGGCCTGGCGCTGTTTGCTGCTCTGGCTGTACTGGGCCTCAAGAAGTCGCCCTGGTTTCTTGTCATAGGAATCGCTGGCCATGGAATCGCTTGGGATTCATGGCACTACAAAAATTCTGCCTACGTTCCGGATTGGTATGCAGTCGCATGCCTGCTTGTGGACCTGGCGTTGGGTGCCTATGTGGCTGCGCGTGTCCCTATCTACGCGTCGCGCCTGGTACAGAAGAATTAAAGCGCCGACGCCAAGAGGCACTTGTGCTTATTTCGCGAGGCGCATCTGTCTAATCCTTAATGACTGGGCGACTCGACGCAGCATGAACGTCTGCCTTGAAAGCACGCTCAACCAAGCATATGATTCCGGCAACAAAAGCCAGCCTGCAAACTAACTATGGATTTTCAAGTCGCAGCGAGAGAGCACGATCGCATCATTGTGGTCGATGTGGTGGGAAGACTCACGTTGACTGACAGTCGCACTCAACTGCGCGACCTGGTTCATGTCTTTACCAGCAACGGCCACAAAAGGTTCCTCATCAATCTCGCTGGCGTAGATTTCGTTGACAGCAACGGCCTGGGCGAACTGACGCGGTGCTTTTGCAGCGTCAGGCAAGCGGGCGGAGACATGAAACTTGTCCATGTCAGCCCGAGGGTGCAAGCCCTTCTTGAGATGACCAGGATCAACAACCTGTTCGACATCCACACCGAGGAGCACTCCGCTCTCAAAGCATTCGGGTGACCGTCTAACGCTTGGCAGTCAATCAGTGTAATCGCCTGTGGGTGTTGAAAAACCCGCCGTTCACCCCAAATGACCAAAGGTTGTTGATAGAAAATGTCTGCGATCAGAGAAGATCGCTCATAAAGCATCCGTGCGCAATTTTATTTTTGCGAATCTTGATGGAAGAGTTTTTCAACTCCACTCCCCTTGTCACTCATTGACCTTCAGAAAAGGCGAACGGAAAACGCAAAGTTACGATAAACGCCTGATATCAGCAAAAAAGGTGCGAGGCGAGTGAGATAATGCGCTTGAACCTGCCATGCCGACGATCAGGTGCTCGTTCTGCGGAAAGTCTGCCAACGATGTAGGCCGCATTATTTCTGGCCCGAACCGCCAAGACCCAGTTCACATCTGCTATGAATGTGTTGGCGTCTGTGCGTCTATCCTTCACGATGACCGGAGGCCGCGTTCTGGCGAAGAATTCAGAGTCATGCTTCCGAAACGCAACTGGTTGGAGCGGATGTTAATGCCGAAATGGTGGGACTCCTGGCAGACGGAGGCCAGTAGGCGCGTTCGGGTTAGTGAGTGATAAGGGCCCGGTATCAACAATTGAATTGCAGCAGAGAGTCTTCAATTCAGCGAGCAGATTAGTCGATTCAGGTTAGGCGAGAGGTGCGGCGAGGTGTTCCGTTTTTCTGATTGAGCTTGTGTTGCAATTCTCTTGAGAATTCCACGAGTTTGTCAGGATTCCCCTCCTCAGCAGCTTGCTGCGCGACACGCTGCCAAGCTCGTACCGGATCGAACTCTCGATCGACTACGAAAGGCGATATTCTTTGACCAAGGCTGGAATGATTCATGGGTGAATTCGTTCATGTTTTCAGCATTGGTTGTCACTGGCTATGGCACTATCGTGGTACATGATTTCGCGTATTGTCCCGCTAATCGCAGAAGTTCTCTGCGACGTCCCAACAAGGAGGGTCGGCTTAATTACGGGACCGTCCTCAATGAACCGTGAGGAGGCACGGCTGTTGCCAGATAAACACACGTCGGAATTGGGTCCGGTTGATTACGGACGTATCGAGGTGCAGCCTTTTGCGATTGAGCGATCTGGCACGAAGTTCGCGCTTGTTCCACGAGCACCAGAACACGAGGACGATGGTTGGTGGGTCGAACCGCAACCGGTGAACTACGTAGCTTTCCACGAGCCTTGGGACAGCGGAAATCACCGTGGTTGGGTGTCAAGCCTTTTTCGTGAGAGCGGCGCGAATTCGCCTTCTCACGATCGCGTCTTCACCGGGCTGCTACCTGCAGGACCCCGCCACGAGGGTGTTCGTATCCACCGGGATGCCGTGGTTGGGCTTCTGATCAGTATTCGGATGGATGCCATATCATGTTGGAGCAAAGGAGCAGTATCAACTCCCATCTATGTTCACGCGAATCACAGTTAGCCTCCTTCTGGTTCTGATGTCGGCCCAAGGCCTGTCCGCTGTCGATTTTGCTATGAAGGTGACTGACAAGAATTACCTCGATACACAAGGTTTCAGCGTCTTTCTCTACGACAGCACATATCATCCTGTTTTTGTGGACCAAAAAAACACCGCTATGGAGATGATTCTCCACGGCCAGCGCATCGCCACCAACGGCGACGTGCGCCTGATGCCAACGCCGGAGCAGTGGGACCTGGTGGCCACACTTAAAGGCCGTCATGCGGACAACGAGAACAATCGGCTCACCGCCGATCTTGCTTTCCCGACGTTCAACGTCAGTTACACACTAGAGGTGGCGGCCGAGCCGGGCGGTGTGGGAGTAAGCATCAATCTTGACCACCCGCTGCCCGAGAAGCTGGCCGGGCGCGCGGCCTTCAATCTCGAGTTCCTGCCTTCGGTCTACATGGGCAGGGCTTACCTGGTGGACGGCACTAAAGCCGGTATCTTTCCGCGTACGCCGAACGATCCGATGATCAAAGTTTTGCCACTGCCCGATGAACCGAAAAAGGCCTTCTACCTGGAAGACTGGGATAAGGCTAAGGGATACACTCAGCCCCTGCCGTTCGCCGAAGGCAAGAGCATCACCCTGGGCGTCGATGACGCTCTGTCCCGGGTGAGTGTTACATCCGATACCTCGAACCTCATGCTGTTCGATGGGCGCGACCGCGCGCAAAACGGCTGGTTCGTTCTGCGTTCGCTGATCCCTCCAGACAAGACCACCGGTGCCATCGTCTGGCACATCAGGCCGGACGTAATTCCGAACTGGACGCGGCCGCCGGTCATCGCACACAGCCAGGTCGGTTACGCGCCAGAGCTCTCGAAAATGGCGGTACTCGAACTTGATCCCAAGTACAAAGCCCCGAAGACGGCCGCAGTGCTGCGCTTGATGGAAGATGGATCTTACAAGCAGGTGTTCGAAGGGCCGATCACCCCTGCGACGCCGTGGCTGCGCTACGTCTACTCGAAGTTCGACTTTACCGCCGTAAAAGACCCAGGCCTCTATGTCATTCAATACGCAGACCAGCGCACCGCGCCCTTCCCTGTTTCAAAGGACGCGTACGCGAACATCTGGCAGGACAGCCTCGATCATCACATCGCAGCGCAGATGGACCACGTTTCCGTTCGCGAGGGCTATCGCATGTGGCACGGCGCTTCGCACCTGGATGACGGCCGCATGGCGCCCGTAGTGGGGGAGCAATTCGACGGCTGGAATCAGGCCGCGGCAACGGATGGAAAGTACAAGGGCGGCGATCACATCCCGGGCATGAACGTGGGCGGCTGGTACGATGCCGGCGACTTCGATCTCGAAGAACCGGCGCAGTTGAGCGTCATTCAGAGCCTCGCGTTGGCGTATCGCGAGTTCAATCTCAAGTACGACGAGCTTACGGTGGATGAAGCCGCGCGTCAGGTGGAGATGCACCGTCCCGACGGAGTGCCGGACGCGGTGCAGCAAGTCAAGCATGGTGCCCTGCTCATCCTGGCGCAGTTTCATAATATCGGGCACGCCATTCGCGGCACGCATGAGCCAGATCTGCGCCAATACACACAAGTGGGCGATGGAGCGTCAAAGACGGATGGCCGCCTCTACGATCCGAAACTCGGCCCTAACGAAGTGAAAGGCGAATATTCCGGCAAGCCCGATGATCGTTGGATTTTCACGACTAACAATCCGTTTTTCCAGTGGAATGCGATCGCCGCACTGGCCGCGGCGGCGGATACGCTGCGAGGCTGGGACGACGGACTGGCTAAGGACTGTCTGGAAACCGCCATCCAAGCCTGGAACGACACGAAGGCGCACCCAACGGAGTATCCGACCGATCTCGGCCCAGACCGAGGAAGTGCGTCAGCAGGCGGAGTACTGGCAGCGTCTCAGGGTGTGGTTTCCGGCGGTCAATCCACTCATAAGCCAGCCTCCCGTCCGCCCGCGACTTCGGAGACAACTAGCGCACCACCATCCCCGCCGGCCGCTGCACGTGGCGGATTCGGCGTTGGGCTGGACTGGGCTGCGGCGCTGGAATTGACCATCGCCACGAAAGGCGCGGAGCCATATAAATCCCGCGTAAAAGAATTATTTCCTCAGATGATCACGCCTCAGCAGATGGATTTCCGCGGCTGGACGGCACTGCGGGCGTTGCCGTATCTGGACGCAAGCGCGAAGGATCAAATGCGCGGCGCGGTGAAAACATACATGGCGGGCTTGGACAAGCGCTTGGATGAGACCCCGTTCGGCGTGCCGCCAAGCCTTGGCACGTGGGGCGGATCCGGCGCCGTAGTGGACATGGCCATCCGAATGTATTTCCTGCATAAGACGTTTCCCGATCTCGTGAGCTCCGAATACACCCTTCGGGCGGTCAACTACATTCTCGGCACGCACCCGGTATCCAGCACTTCCTATGTAGCCGGAGTCGGCACAGTCTCGAAGACGATGACATACAGCAACAATCGCGCTGACAACTCTTACATTCCGGGGGCTGTCATCCCCGGATACATCATCATCAAACCGGATTTCCCAGAGTGCATCGACAACTTCGGATTTCTATGGTTTGAGGACGAGGCGGTTGTGGCGGGGTCGGCAAGCTGGGTCTTGGCCGGCAACGCTGCGGACGCAATTATTAAGGAGTCGAGGTAAACGCAGTCGTAAAAGCGCCAGATGCACCGAGCAACGTACCACCAGAAGTTTTCGATGGACGCGGTGACGCGTGTTGCGTGGAAACACAGTCCGCCGCCTAGCCATACGCGATATCACCACGCTGAGGCTCCTACCGAGTCAATTCGTGACTACTCCCCATATCAGTCACTGACGTCAAAAAAGGCGAGTGACGACGACACAGCCTGCTAAACCGCATCTACGTTTTCCTCCAATCGGTGCCGTCCTCATTGTGGGGTCGCGATCAAAAGCGGTATCATCCCCGCGGGAGTGAACCCATGGAATCCACACCATCGAAATTACCGTCCGAGGCCATCGAGCTCTATAACGATTTCATTCACGGCGAAATCAGCCGGTGGGCATTCATCGAAGGCGTGCAGCGGCTTGCGGGCGGTGTGGCGGTCGGCACGATCATCAGTGCACTGATGCCGAACTATGCTCTCGGCCAGCAGGTCTCGCGAACCGATGACAGGATCAAAACCAGTTACGAGACCGTTCCCTCTCCGAGAGGCAATGGGAGCATCAAGGGATATCTGGTTCGGCCAGTCAGCGCCGACACACGCTCCGAAAGCGCCTCGAAGCTGCCGGGCATTCTCGTGGTCCACGAGAATCGGGGATTGAACCCGCATATCGAGGATATTGCGCGGAGGTTTGCCCTGGCTGACTTCATGGCATTTGCTCCCAACGGCTTGACGTCTTTAGGCGGCTACCCTGGCGACGATTACAAAGGCGGCCAGATGTTCAACAAGGTCGACAAGGACAAGATGCTCGAGGACATGGTGGCCGCGGCCATGTGGTTAAAGTCGCGCGCTGACTGCACGGGAAAGATCGGAGCCACCGGGTTCTGCTACGGCGGCTCGACCTCGAACATGCTGGCAGTGCGGCTGGGAACCGATCTCGCGGCCGCTGCGCCGTTTTATGGCGGCCCTCCTTCCGCTGAAGACGTCCCGAAGATCAAGGCGGCGATTCTTGTACATCACGGAGAGCTGGACACCCGCCTGGCGGCAACCTGGCCCGCGTACGACAAGGCCTTAACCGATGCCCACGTTGCCCACGAGGGCTACATTTACCCTGGCGCCGGGCATGGGTTCAATTGCGACGCGACTCCAGAACGCTACAACAAGGCCGCGGCCGATCTGGCCTGGCAACGCACCATCGACTGGTTCAACAAGTACGTGCGTAGTTGATTTCAGCCAATATCCTGGGAACCGGGCGCCATCGCTTTACGTACATTACACCCAGGGTGGAGGTGTATCTATGAAAGCGATTCTCCTGGCCTTAGCCAGCTTCAGCACAACCCTGCTCGTCGCTCAGGACAACAGGATCGAAGAGATTGGCAAGAGCCCGGTTGTGGCCAAGGTCTCCCCCGGAGGAAAGGTGCGCATGGATCTCTGCTCCAGCGCAATTGAGCTGGTTGGTCGCGACGAAAATGCCTTGCGGGTCTCCTATGAGCCAGATCGCGGCAACGTAAACATCCGTATTCAGACCGCCGGGGACCATACCGACCTCAGGGTCAAAGACTGCCCACGCAACAACTTCACCGTCAGGATTGACCTGCCCAGGTCTTCTTCCCTCTACATTCGAATGTTTGCCGGCGACCTGGACGTGAAGGACATCACCGGCGACAAAGACGTGGAATTGCACTTCGGCCAGCTGAGCATGGACGTTGGCAAGGCTGAGGATTATCACCGAGTCTCTGCTTCAGTGAACAGCGGAGAACTGGATGCTCCCGCCTTTAATGTTTCAAAAGGCGGGCTGTTCCGCTCCTTCAGTCAAACCGGCTCGGGGAAATATTCTTTGCACGCGCATGTCGGTGCGGGCGAACTGGATCTGCGCTGAGCCGGCCCGAATTCGGGCTGGCAGGTTTTCCGAGAAACGCCCGGATCCCGCGCCAGCGGCCCGGTTTGGCGTGCGAAAAGTGCGAACTTTTTACACCGCCGTCACAAATCTCTTGTTACAATCCTGCACAAATCAGTTGAAGTTGGCCCGATTTAAGGGGAGATCGTATGGCCACTCGACCCGCACCTGCTCTTGTTAAGGAAGAGCCTGTCATAGGCTCACCCTACTGTTCTGACCCGGACTGCAAGTACTGCAGAGAGTTACGTCAGGCACTGGAGCAACTGGCGAGAGAACAATTGTTGTCGAAAACTGCCTGAGCGTTTACCGATTGGGGATCGATCGTTCTGTCCCGGTTCGGTCGCCGTATTCGTGTGCCTATCAGGGCTGGCCAAAGCGGCTTTGCGCTGGGCGCCTGAATCCGCCCATGAAATCGTCCAGTTCCTGGAGCGAAAACGGTTTTTTCAAAACATGCGCTGACGACATGAAGGCAAACTTCTGTTCGGGATGCTTCTGGCGCAGCTCATGAATGAGCTTGGTGCCGGTCGCCCGAGGATCGGTGAGAAACTTTAACGCGACTAGGACGAGATCAAACGGCCCCTGGTCAGAGTCCATGCGTAAAGCCCCATCGCAATTGAGCGCCAATCCGACTTCATATCCAAGTTTATTCAGCATGATGCCGGTACTCTTCAGGATTGCTTCATCCGCTTCGACCACCAGGACCTTCATCGGCTTCCCCCAAGCATGAGGAGATATTTGTTACGCAGGACTTCTTAGGATGTGCTGCACCCGGTTGCTCGCACAGTGCATTTTCAGGTGCGCGGGCGCAGATTTTTCGAGGCTCGTAGATCCCGCCGACCTGGCCGCAGTCACTGTACGGTGACGTTTACCGTGCTCGAGAACGCTCCGTTGCTGTCCCATCCTTTCACCGTAATGCGGTGCGTCCCGGGCGTTAGCTTTCGGGAATTGTCCACATACTTGGAAGAGGTGTGGAAGCTCACTATTCCATCTATGTAGACCTGCAGTTGGCTGAAGGGTAGAGAAGTGGACGCGCTGGCCACAATGTGGACGGGATTATTCAAGCTCGAACCATTCTGCGGTAAACAAGTATTTACCGTGCGGAAGACATTGTTTGTGCACACCACCAGATCGATGGTCGTGCTGAAGGCGCCGAGGTCATCCCATCCTTTTGCGGTGATGCGATTCGCCCCACCAGCCAGCAATATCCTGGTATTGATCATGTCATCCGGCGTCCGGAAGGTCAGGAAGCCGAAGCCGGCCACGTAGATCTGCATGGCCTGGATCTGGCGGTCGTCGAGCGGAGTTGCCACGAAATGAAAGCTTCCGGTCGGGTTGCCGTGGTAACACAGGTTCACAGTTCGCAAATTGCCGAGAGCTCGGCAAACCAGCGCCGACGATGTCTGGTTGATCCACACATCGGTGGATCCTGGTCCCATAATTGCGAGGTCGGTCCGTCCATCTTTGTTGAAGTCCCCCGCAACCAGAAACGCTGAAAATCCCAATGGCCAGCTCTGTTTCAGCTTGAAAGTGTCGTCTGATTGTCCTTTCAGAAATTCCAGGACTCCAAACTTAACCAGCATCAGGTCCTTGGTCCCGTCGCCGTCAAAGTCGGCGGCAGCTACCGAGCTGCAGTCTGTGTCATTCGAAGCGTCCCAAAAACATTCCGGTACGTTTTGCGCCGTGAAGGTTCCATCGCCATTGCCCTTAAGTATGTCCAGCTTGGTACCAAGAGTAGCCGGCAAAAAGGCCGCACTCATGATGATGAGGTCTTGCTTGTTGTCCTGATTCACATCGCTTAACTGCAATCGGTTGATAAAGGCAGGCACTGCTACTTCCCTGTGGAAACTAAAATGACCCGTCCCGTCTGAAACACCAATAATGAGCGCACCGTCGCTGAAAGCGGAGTCGTCGCAGCGGGCAGTGACCGCGATGTCTGTAATTTTGTCTCCGGTAAAATCGGCCGCCTGGGCAAGGCCCCTGAGAAAACAATCGCCGCCGAAGTTCCCTGTGAAATTCACGTTGTGGTTGACTACTTTGCTGGAGACGCCGCCCTTCCCATCACCCAGGTAAACCACGACCTGATTGTCGCCGGAGTGCGTGGATCCATCTACAGTTACCGCTGTGTCTGGGTTCCCATCATGATTGAAATCTCCCGCTGCAACCGCTGTGCATGACACAGCAACCGTCCGTGATGCGGTCAGAGTGCCGTCTCCGTTACCCAGAAGGACGACCAGGTTCAGGCCGTCGCAGGCCGCGACATCGGTGTTCCCATCGCGATTAAAATCCAGCACCGCTATCGAGCCCTGCTGACTCGCAGTGAAAGCTCTCGTCGAATCGAAGGTGCCGTCGCCCAAATTCGGCAGCACTGTCAGCGTCGTTCCGGTACTGTCGGAGAAGATCAAATCTGGAAAGCCATCGCCGGTGAAGTCGGCACGCTGTCCGCTCGAAGAGGGAAATGGATATGAACTCTGGGTCCAGGTCAATTGAGCGTGCGCCATCGAGGACAGAAATACGCACATGGACAAACAAGCCACGAGAGATCGCAATAAAGCTACTCCCAAAGCGAAGTTTTGAAGGGCGGATGACTTAGAGAGGCGGGGGAGCAAAATGGTTGTACTCCGGCGCTGGCGTATCGAGAGGTGGCCTATTGGAATGCAAACATCGCCGGCAACACGCAAATATGAAATTCAACTTGAGAACATCTCCGGCCAAACTTTAAAGGCTCATCCCGCCGTCGATCAGCAGTTCTGCGCCAACCGTAAATGCCGCTTCATCCGAAGCCAGAAACACGACAGCATTCGCAATCCACTCGGCTGGCCGAACCTTCCAGCTGGAATCTGCTTGACCAGTGCAGCCCGTTCTTCCTCTGACCTCCCGGAATGGACGGCCGTCATGATCGGTCCGGCACTCACCGCGTTTACAAGAATACCGCGAGAAATCAATTCGCCAGAGAGCGTTTTGGTCAACGAAATGATGGCGGCTTTCGTTGCGGAGTAAATGCTCGATGTCGGCATGCCGATATGGGGATTCACCGATCCATTAATTATGACGGACGCCGGATTCGCGAACGTCGGCAACAACGCCTGAAGCAGAAAATAGGGACCTTTCACGTTTGTGTTGAATGACCTGTCGTATGCTGTGGTGTCCCATTGTTCGAGCGGTTTCAGTTCGACAACCCCGGCATTGATGTAAAGGACATCCAGTTCGCCAAACGCCTTTCGAATTTCCTCCGCAACTTTATCTTGCTCCGCCGCGCTTCCCGCGCTATCAGGATGTATCGGAACTATCACGGTTCTACGGAAGGCTGGGATCAGCCAACCGATTGCTCGTACTGCGTCAAACGCAGCATAGACTGCGAGAGGGTCGTAATCGCTGCCGGGCGTTGAATCTTTTCCTGGGTGCCGCTGGGTACACGAACTTCGGTGTACCCAGGAAGGACAATTTCGTCACGCGACAACAGGCCATCGCTTGTGTGGGTGTACGTTCCCTCAATGTTTTTCGATGCCGCATGCACGATCAGTTTCCCCGATTGTCGAAGTGATTGATTTAATGCGGCTTCAGTAATTGTGCGGGTCTGTTGCAAAATCGCTGCGCCACGAGCCTCGTCCGAGTTGCGGGGATACGCTAACGTCGAAGAGCAAAATATGGCTAACGCAGTAACAGTTAGGCGACGCAATCGGATGAGCATGGCACGGATTCTATCAAGTCGGTGCAGGATGAACCGGAATCCTCGAACCGCATTGCTGCCCTCGAATCTCATGTTTGGTGATAATGTATGGTCCGCCGCCTGACTGCAAGAGGTTTGAAGTTGAGCGAAGCAACGAGTCTGCGTAAATGTATCCGGCCTCTTGGTGGAGAATCGCTCTCCGGGCCTCGATGATGATCCGCGCGTG
>Ga0310811_10000835_pt1 | contig 39526 bp, 32 predicted proteins | sample YCmetagenome_FD_207642 | JGI IMG/M metagenome (GOLD analysis project Ga0310811, IMG submission 207642) | Soil microbial communities from experimental microcosm in Duke University, North Carolina, United States - YC | ecosystem: Engineered > Artificial ecosystem > Soil microcosm > Unclassified ... | reverse complement strand
TTCGATTCGCGCGACCTCACCGGCCGGTCACTATCTCACCGACCACAACGTCAAGCTCGCCGACTTCAACCAATACGGCACGCGCCGCGGCAATCATGAAGTGATGATGCGCGGCACCTTTGCCAATATCCGCATCAAGAATCAGATGGTGCCGGGCGTCGAAGGCGGCGTCACGATCCATTATCCGTCGAAGGAGCAGATGCCGATCTTCGAGGCGGCGATGCGCTACAAGTCGGAGAAGGTGCCGCTCGTCGTCTTCGCCGGCAAGGAATACGGCACCGGCTCGTCGCGCGACTGGGCCGCCAAGGGCAGTCTGCTGCTCGGCCTGCGCGCCGTGATCTGCCAGTCGTTCGAGCGCATCCATCGCTCCAATCTGGTCGGCATGGGCGTCATGCCGCTGGTATTTGAAGAGGGCACGTCGTGGCAGACGCTCGGCCTCAAGGGCGACGAGCAGGTCACGATTCGCGGATTGCACGGTGAAATACGTCCGCGCATGCGCTTCCAGGCTGAAATCGTGATGGGTGACGGCACGCTCAAGCGCGTTCCGCTGATCTGCCGCATCGATACCCTGGAAGAACTCGATTACTTCAAGAACGGCGGTATCCTGCAATACGTGCTGCGACAACTCGCGGCGTAAGGTCGCGTTTGGTCTCACTGCGAAGTGAGTAGCGGGTGATGAGCCATCGTCTTAAGAGACGATGGCTCACTCGTTTGTCGCCGCCGGAGCACAGCATGACAGGCCGATCGTCCGCGCCATCCCATTCCATCGATTTGCCGCCGGCCGATGTTTTGTTCTTCGCCGGGCCGATGGCGTTGGCCGCGTTCAAAGGCGTCAGGCTGCGCCGTATCGCTGCCGCGGTCTGCGCCGCCGGCATCGCGCTTGCCGCCAGCCGCGCCGTCGCCGAACCCCGTGGCGTCGTCGAACTGTTCACCAGCCAGGGTTGTTCGTCCTGTCCGCCGGCCGACAAACTGCTCGGCCAGCTCGCATCCCAGCCCGACATCGTCGCGCTCTCGCTCCCCGTCGATTATTGGGACTATATCGGCTGGAAGGATACGCTCGCGAATCCGCACAACGCTGCGCGGCAGAAAGCCTATGCCGCCGCGCGCGGCGACCGCCAGATCTACACGCCGCAGGTCGTGGTCAACGGCATGGTGCATGCGCTGGGCAGCGACAAGGATGCGATCGAGAAAGCAATCAATCAGACGCGGCACAACACGGCCGCATTGTCAGTGCCGGTTCATATGAAACGCGAAGGCGATCAGCTCGTTGTTTCGGTGGATGCAGGCAAGGCCGGCGCACAGGGTGAGGTGTGGCTGTGCCGCATGGTGCATGCCGTGCCGGTCAAGATCGGGCGCGGCGAAAATCGCGACAAGACACTGACCTACTACAACGTGGTGCGCACGCGCGAGAAGCTCGGGACGTTCTCCGGTAATCCGCAGACGTGGCGTGTGCCGGCAACCGTGTCCGACAGCTACAAGGACGATGAGGCGGCGGTGCTGGTGCAGACGGTCGATGACGGCCGGCCCGGCGTCATCCTCGGCGCCGCCGTCGCGCGCCTCTCTGAATAAATCTAAACGCCGATCAAGCGACCCTTCATTCAATACTGCAAATCGGACTGCGCGCGCTTCGACGCGAACGCAGCGATGCGCGCAAAAAAATAGGCCGGCGGGGGGACGCCGGCCCAAGCTTTGGGGGATTGTTGAAGCCTGTAAGAACGGGCCCGACCCTTCCCGACCGCGGGGGGCTGGGGGGCTGATAATCCGAAGCCGGTATCGGATCGGGCCCTGAGGCAACGATCGGGGTTATGCCGGGGGAGAAGGGCCGCCGATTGACCGAACTGGGGCGTGAATATGATCATCTTAACGAACGCGTGATCGGCGTTAAGTCCTTTTGGCGCCCCGGAAAATCGCTTGCAGCGCACGGCCGTCGGGTGGATCATGCGTTGCCGGCGCGTGTTCCGTGTCCCGGACTGGTTCGAGCCGGGACATCGGGTTTTTGAACGAAGCATGTCGGACCGAAGAAGAGACAGGGCCGGATTCAGCGAGGCCGGCTCAGACCTTAGCAGGAGGGTGCCGCATGAGCTTTGGGCCCGGTGATACCGAACCGAGCATAGTTTCCGGGGGTGAGATGCGGCACAGCCTGCCGCCGAACACCTCCGTAAACCAAAGTCACTCGGCCCACCCGGCTTCCCCATCCAATCAGGTCGTTTTCAACCGCCGCGAACTCAATCGCATTCTCGATCTCTATGGACGGATGGTCGCGACTGGCGAGTGGCGCGATTACGCCATCGATTTCCTGCGCGACCGAGCTGTCTTTTCGATTTTCCGGCGCGCGTCCGAGGTGCCGATCTACCGCATCGAGAAGGATCCCAAGCTCACGCGCCGCCAGGGTGCCTACAGCGTCATATCGGCGACCGGGCTGATCCTGCGTCGCGGCCACGAACTCGACCGGGTCATTCAGGTGCTGGAAAAGCCGCTCCGCGTCATCGCCTCGCGCGCCTAGCCATCGTCTGCAATCAAGTCTCGCCAAGCGCGCGCTGCATGTAGACGGAGTCGAGCCAGCGGCCGAATTTGAAGCCGACCGCATCGAGCGTGCCGATCGTCCGAAATCCCATCTGCGCATGAAAGGCGATCGACGCCGCCTGTTGCGAGGAATCGCCGATGACGGCGATCATCTGCCGGAAGCCGCGCGCTGCGCACGCGTCGATGAGTTGCGTCAGCAGCGCGCGGCCGAGCCCGCTGCGCTGTTGTCCCTGTGCGATATAGATCGAATTCTCGACTGTGAAGCGATAGGCCGGACGCGCACGAAACGTCGACGCGTAGGCATAGCCGGCGATCGTGCCGTCGCATTCACCGACGAGATAGGGAAATCCTGCCGCCTGCAGATCGCCGATTCGGCGCGCCATCTCCGCGATCGAAGGCGGCTCCAGTTCGAACGTCGCAGTGCCTGCGGTCACGGCCGGGGCATAGATGGCCGCGATGGCGCCTGCATCGTCCGGCGTGACAGGGCGAATCAAAATTTTCGGCATCGCGACTCTCGGCCCAAAAGAAAACGCCCCGGCTGCGGGCCGGGGCGTCGTTATTATAAGCGTTCTTGCAAGCCTTAGCGGCGGTCGCCGAACAGGCGCAGCATCATCAGGAACAGGTTGATGAAGTCGAGATAGAGCGACAGCGCACCCATCACCGCCTTGCGGCCGGAGACCGTGCCGTCGTCATTGACGTCATACATTTCCTTGATCTTCTGCGTGTCCCACGCCGTCAAGCCGGCAAAGACCAGCACGCCGATCACCGAAATCGCGAACTGCAAGGCCGAGCTGACCAGGAAGATGTTCACGATGCTGGCGATGATGACGCCGATCAGGCCCATGATCAGGAACGAGCCCATGGCCGACAGGTTACGTTGCGTCGTGTAGCCGTAAAGGCTCAACGCACCGAACGAGGCGGCCGAGATGAAGAACACGCGCGTGATCGATGTTCCCGTATATGCGAAGAAGATCGTTGTCAGCGAGAGGCCGAGCAACGCCGCATAGCCGAAGAACAAAGCCAGCGCCGTACTCAGGCTCAGACGATCGATCCTGAAGCTGATGAAGAACACCAGCGCCAGCGGCGCCAGTGCGATCACCCACATCATCGGGCTGCGGAACAGGGTCTGGCCGAGCGCGGTCAGGCCAACCAGATTTCCATCCGGCCCGGTCACCGCGACCATGTTGAACATGACATAGGCGACGATGCCGGTGAGTGCGACGGCGCCGGCCATGTAATTGTAGACACGGACCATGTGCGCGCGCAGACCCGCATCATAAACGAGCGCCCGATCAGCGCCGTAGCCACTACGCGCGGTGGCTGCATGACGATCAAAGTCGGACATTGATTCCTCTCCATTCCCCGAACATCGGCGGGGTCCGATGAACGCTTTCGTTAAAAGCGCCGATGACGCAAATCTAATATGTCTGCGCGCGCAACGCCAGTCCTTGCCGCGTGCGAGGGTAGGGTTAACTTCTTGTAATCTGTGGCGGACTGCGCGGTAGGCCGATGCTTCGGCGCGTATCAAAGGCGAAAATCGGCCGCGCGTATCGACAGGAATCCAGACAAGAATTCGGCGATTCTTTTCATCCGGCGACGGCCGTGACGGGCGGTGAAAGAAGCCGTTTCGGCGCGCGTTTTCGTCGAATCACGATCCCGATCACGCGCGCGGTCACGATGATGTCAGAACCGGGTGGACACGCGCAGCCGATGCGCGTCGCGTGCGTTGGCCCGTCATCGCTGGCCCTCCCTGCGACGAAGCCTGCGACAGCATGTCTCCTGCGACTAAGGTTCTAGTGAAGCCCGCATCGTCGAATCCGCCCATTCCAAGAGAATGCCGTTCGGCGCGCAGCGCTTCGACATTTTTGGACGCGGACCACCGAATCAAAGATTGCGCAGAACCGGCGCCGGTTTGTGCCCGAGAGCGGAATAGGTGCCGATGAGACCCAGGATGACAGTGAACACCAGCCCGCCGAAGACGGTGAGCAGCGCGGGGCCGGCCTGCCAGGTGAACGGCAGCGACATCGAGCGCGTCACCACGAGCCATGCCGCGACCGATCCGGCGCCGACGCCGAGCACGGCTGTGACGCTGCCGAGCAAACAGTATTCCAGTGTATAGGCAGCGAGCAGTTTGGCCCGTGTTGCGCCCAGCGTTTTCAGGATCACCGCGTCATAGACGCGATGCCGGTGACCGGCGGCGAGCGCGCCACCGAGGACGAGGCCGGCGGCGAGCAGTGTAATCAGGCTCGCGCCGCGAATCCCGAGGACGAGTTTCGAGACCAGCGTCGCGACCGCTTCGAGCACCTCCTTCACGCGCACGGCGGTGATGGTGGGAAACGTCTTCGACATATCGCGCAGCAATTGGCCTTCGGTCCTGGCGTCGCTGCCGTTGTTGTAGGTCAGTGTCGCGATATGGGTATGCGGCGCGCCACGGAACGTGTTCGGCGAAAACACCATCACGAAATTGATGCCAAGGCTCTGCCAGTCGACATCGCGCAGATTGGAAATTTTTGCGGTGATGGTGCGGCCGAGCACGTTGACCGTAACGGGATCGCCGATCTTGAGATGCAACCCGTTTGCGAGCTTGCGCTCGAATGAGACCTGCGGCGGGCCGTCGTAATCCTTGCCCCACCACTTGCCCGCGACGATGCGCGATCCCTGGGGCACCGTGTCGGTATAGCTGATGCCACGGTCGCTCTGCAGCACCCATGCAGCATCGGAATCGGGCTTGATCTTGTCGGCGGGAATGTTGTTTGCCGATACGATGCGGCCGCGCAGCATCGGCACGGTTTCGAGGGCTGCATCGGGGGCATGCTGGTGTATGAAGGCGGCAAACGCGTCACCGTCCTTGGCTGGAATATCGATGAAGAAGAAGGATGGCGCGCGATCCGGCAATGCGGCGGCGAACTGGTTGCGCAGATTGCCGTCGATCTCCACGAGCGTCACCAGCAGCGACAGACCAAGACCAAGCGAAAGAACGACCGTCGGCGTCAACGCGCCGGGGCGATGGATGTTGGCTATCGCAAGCCGCACCAGCGCGTGGCCGGCGCGCGGCGCGCGGCGCGCGATCGTCATCAAAGCAGCGGCGAGCAGGCGCAGCACGATCAAGACCCCGATCGCGGAGGCGACGAAAACGGCGGCGATCTTGCGGTCGTAGGCGAGCGCGATCGCGAGCGTCACCAGGATGGCGGCGGCGGCGAGCGTCCCGATCACATAACGCAGACGCGGCCATTGCCGTGTCGCTTCGACCTCGTCGCGAAACAGCGCGGAGACGCGAATGTCGTGGGCGCGGCCGAGCGGCCAAAATGCGAAGGCAAGTGCGGTGAGGAGGCCATAGATCGCTGACACGGCAAGCGAGACGGGATGCAGCGCCGGCGCCATCGGCAGCGGAATGATCGTGCCGAACGCGGCCTTGACCGCGAACGGCATTGCCGCCCCGATGCAGAGGCCGATGAGCGTGCCGATGGCGGCGAGCATCAGCACCTGCGCGAGATAGACCAGGAAGATGGACCCGCCCGTCGCGCCCGTGGCCTTGAGCGTCGCGATGACGTTGCGCTTGCGATCGAGATGACTCGTCACCGCATTGGCGACGCCGACGCCGCCGATGAGCAGCGAGGTCAACCCGACGAGCGTGAGGAATTGGGTGAAGCGGTCGACATCGCGTTCAAGCTGCGGCGAGACGTTGCGCCGTGTCCGCACCTCCATTCCGCTGTCGGGATAACGCGCCTTCGTGGCGTCGATGACGGTCTGAAGCTGGCGGTCGGTCGCGTTCTCCGGCAGCCGCAGCCGGTAGTGCCAGCGGATCAGGCTGCCCGGCTGGACGAGGCCGGTGGCGCGCAGCGCCTGATCGCTGATGAGGAAGCGCGGACCGTAAGCGATGCCGCCGGCGATCTTGTCCGGCTCGTCGGTGATCGATGAGCGAAGCTGGAAACTAGTATTGCCGACGCTGACGCGGTCGCCGACCGACAGGCCGAGTTGCGCCAGCAGCGAGGGATCGACGGCGGCGCCATAGGCGCCGTCCTTTTCGGCGAACAGGTCCGGCAATGCCATCGGCGGGTCGAGGCCGAGCGTGCCGACGAGCGGATAAGCGGAATCCACGGCCTTGATGTCGACAAGCGCCGTCTGGCCGTCGCTCTTATCGCCGACCTCCTTGCGCGCCATCGCGCGCATGGTCGCGACAGTGGATAGCGCGCCATACTGCGACAGAAACTGCTTTTGCCCAGCATCCACTTCCCGGTGTATGAGCGAGAACGCCAGGTCGCCGCCCAAAATGGTGCGGCCATCATGGGCCAGTCCATCGACAAGACTTTGCGCCGTCGCCATCACGCCCGATATCGCCATCACGCCCAGTGCGATGCAGGCGATGAAGACATAGAAGCCGCGCAGGCCGCCGCGCATCTCGCGCAAGGCAAAGCGCAGTGGCAGCGGCAGGCGCGAGAACGCTCCGTTTGTGTCAGGCGAGGGAAGAGCGGGTGTGAGGCTGGTCATGAGGCGGGCTTTGCAGGCCGCTGCGGTGCGGCCCGGTCCTGTTCGATATGGCCGGAGCGCAAATGCACGACACGGCTGCACTGGTCCGCGAGCGCCGCATCGTGGGTAACCAGCACCAGCGTCGTGCCGCGCTGGCGGTGGCCGCGAAACAGAAGCTCGACGATCTGCACGCCGGTTGTTTCGTCGAGATTGCCGGTCGGTTCGTCGGCGACAAGGATTTTCGGGTCGGGTGCAAGCGCGCGGGCCAGCGCCACCCGTTGCTGCTCGCCGCCGGACAATTGTGCCGGATAATGATCGAGCCGGTCGCCGAGCCCGACTTGCGCAAGCTCCTCGCGCGCGCGCTCAAAGGCCTTGGCGACACCGGCGAGTTCGAGCGGCGTTGCGACGTTTTCAAGCGCGGTCATTGTCGGGATGAGGTGGAAGGATTGGAAGACGATCCCCACATTGCGTCCACGGAAACGGGCAAGACCGTCTTCGTCGAGGGCGACAAGGTCCTCGCCGCCGACGTCGACGCGGCCGGTGTCGGGACGTTCCAGCCCCGCCATCACCATCAGCAGCGTCGACTTGCCCGAACCCGACGGGCCGACGAGGCCGACGGCCTCGCCCTGGCCAATATCGAGACTTATGTCCTTGAGGATGTGAACGCGGGCCGCGCCCTGTCCGAGCGAGAGATTGACGCCTGACAGGCTGATCGCTGCCGGCCGCGGCGGCTCGGACTGGGACACCGCAGGTTGGGACATTGACCGCAAGGTATCGTGCATGAAGGTGATTCCAGACCTTTTCGGATCAAGATGGAGCCCGGCCTTTGTGCCGCTTGCCCCCACGGCGCGTGGGCCTGCCTCATATGGGTGGGCGCGGCCGCGGGTCCAGCGCCCGTTTCGGTTGAATTTCGGCGTCCTGATTTTGATACGGCGGGCCTTGGCGCTGCTGTTTGTTTCCTTTGCGGCTGTGACGGGTGTCGCGGCGCAGACCGCCGTACCGGCTCCGGCTGCGCAGAATGCGTCCCTTGGCACGGCGCCGCTCAAACTCGTCGTCCTTGGTGATTCGCTCACCGCCGGTCTTGGGTTGCCGCAGAACGAGAGTTTTCCGGTGAAGCTCGAGCAGGCGCTCAAGGCCAAGGGCGAGACCGTTACCGTGGTCAATGCCGGCGTCTCGGGCGACACAGCCTCCGCCGGCCTCGACCGTTTGGATTGGTCGGTCGGTCCCGACACCAATGCCGTGCTCGTCGAACTCGGCGCCAACGATGCGCTGCGCGGCCTCGATCCCACTCTGACGGCAAAGGCGCTCGATACGATCCTGACCCGACTCAAGGCGCGCGGCCTGCCGGTGCTGCTCGCCGGCATGGAGGCGCCGCGCAATCTCGGCGTCAGCTACGATCATGCCTTCAACGCGGTGTTCATGACCCTGTCGCAGAAATATGATGTGATCTTTTATCCGTTCTTTCTCCAGGGCGTCGCGACCGACCCGGAACTGAACCAGGCTGACGGCATGCATCCGAATGCGCAGGGCGTCGATGTGATCGTGCGCGCCATCCTGCCGAAGGTCGAAGCCCTGCTCGCGCGTGCGCGTGCAAAACCCCCGGCTTGATATTGAACTGCGATCAGGTTCTTTGCATGCTGGGAATGTGATTCGAGGCTGGTCGCCATCGGATCCTTGAAGTGGGTTCTAGTGGGTGGAGGTGGGCCATGCCGCGTCTGTTCACCGCTTTGGATATCCCCGATGATATCCGACAGACCTTGGCGATGTTGCGCGGCGGATTGCCGGGCGCACGCTGGATCGATCCCGAAAATTATCACCTGACCTTGCGCTTCATCGGCGATGTCGATGACGTCGTCGCCCGCGAGGTGGAATGGCTGCTGAGCAAAGTGCAGCGCCGCTCATTCGATATCCGGCTTGAGAACGTGTCGGTCTTCGGCGGGCGACGGCCGCGCGCCATCATCGCGACGGCGGCAACCAATCGCGCGCTCCTGGAATTGCAGGCCGAGCACGAACGGTTGATGCGGCGTGTTGGTCTCGAGCCTGAGGGGCGCAAATTCACGCCCCACGTCACGCTTGCGCGGCTGCGCGACACGTCGAGCCATCAGGCCGCCGACTATCTTTCGGCGCGCGGACACTTCCGCACCGCGCCGTTTCCCGTGACAGGATTTGTCCTGTACTCGGCGCGGGCATCGGTCGGCGGCGGCCCCTATATCGTCGAGGCCGACTACCCGCTTGCCGCGTAGCGCGTATGCCGCAATTCATGGCGTCACATCTGTGACAGGGCGTAAAAATCCTCTATGGCATGCGCCATGAAGCCGCCGCGCCCTCCCGCATGGTAGAATCGATCCAGGCCCGCTATGCGGCTCTCGTCGCGGATTCCGCGCTTGAGCGCGACGCCGCGCAGGTGCGGATCGTCGAACGTCTCGCCGCTCTCGAAACACGGCTCGAGAGCCGGCGGCTGGCGCAAAAATCCTCAGCCCTCGGCTGGCTGTTTTCGCGCCGCGAGCCGCAAGGCGAGCCGTTGCGCGGCCTCTACATCCACGGCGACGTGGGCCGCGGCAAGACGATGCTGATGGATTTGTTCTTCGAGACCAGCATCGTCATCCGCAAGCGGCGCGCGCATTTCCATGCCTTCATGGCTGACGTGCATCAGCGCATCCACGACCATCGGCAGGCGCTCAAGGCCGGCACCGTCAAGGGCGACGATCCGATCCTGCCGGTCGCCGACGCGATCGCCGCGGAATCCTGGCTGCTCTGTTTTGACGAATTCCATGTCACCGACATCGCCGATGCGATGATTTTGGGCCGCCTGTTCACGCGGCTGTTTGAAAATGGGGTCGTGGTGGTCGCTACTTCCAACGTCGCGCCCGACGATCTCTATCGCGGCGGATTGAATCGCGGGCTGTTCATGCCGTTCATCGCGCTTCTGGAAGAACGCATGGATGTGGTGCGGCTCGATGCGCGCACTGATTTCCGGCTGGAAAAACTCAGCGGCGCGCCGGTCTGGCATGTACCTGCCGACAAGAAAGCGCGCGCCGCGCTCGACAAAACGTGGCGGCAACTGACCGGCGGCGCGCAAGGCACGCCCGTCGATTTCGTGATCAAGGGGCATGTCGTCCATGTGTTGCGTGCGGCCAAGGGCGTTGCGCGCTTTTCGTTCGACGATCTGTGCCGGCAGCCATTGGGAGCCTCCGATTATCTGCGCATCAGCCATGACTTCCACACGCTCATCATCGACAACATTCCGGTGATGGATTTTTCCCAGCGCAACGAAGCCAAACGTTTCATCATTCTGGTCGACACGCTCTACGACAACAACGTGAAGCTGATCGCCTCGGCGCAATCCCAGCCGGCCGCACTCTACGAGGCGGATTCGGGGTACGAGGCGATGGAGTTCGCGCGCACGGCCTCGCGGCTGATCGAGATGCAGTCGAGCCCCTATCTCATGCATCCGCACGGCCGCGGCGAAGCCATCGCATCCGGATCGCGCGAGGGGCTTGTGGAAACGTGAACCCTGCGCCGGCCACACCGGCGTGCCACGGCAATCCTCGCGAACGCCGCGGGCCAAACTGTTTGCTGCAACGCAAAAATACTGTCATGACGATTTTATAGGACGTCCGTCCGCACACCCCCGTTGACCCCGGCTGCTTCTGGTATACTGTATCCCACAGAAGGAGCCTGCTGATGAGTGGGCTGCGCGGAACTTGTCCGTCGATAATGAAAGAGCTAACCACCCTTACGCCGCGACGTTGCGGCGGGTCTCATCGAAGGATTTTTCATTCTCATGGCGCGCAACAAGATCGCATTGATCGGCTCCGGCCAGATCGGTGGCACTCTCGCTCACCTCGTCGGACTGAAAGACCTCGGCGATGTCGTGATGTTCGACATCGCGGAAGGTATTCCACAGGGTAAATCGCTCGACCTCGCCCAGTCCTCGCCGGTCGACGGTTTCGACGCAGGCTTCAAGGGCGTGAATTCCTATGAAGGGATTGCGGGCGCCGACGTCTGCATCGTCACCGCCGGCGTGCCGCGCAAGCCTGGTATGAGCCGCGACGATCTGCTCGGCATCAATCTGAAAGTGATGGATCAGGTCGGTGCCGGCATCAAGAAGTACGCGCCGAACGCCTTTGTCATCTGCATTACCAATCCGCTCGACGCCATGGTCTGGGCGCTGCAGAAGGCCTGTGGCCTGCCGCCGAACATGGTGGTTGGCATGGCCGGCGTGCTCGATAGCGCGCGCTTCCGTTATTTCCTTGCCGACGAATTCAACGTCTCGGTCAAGGACGTCACCGCCTTTGTGCTCGGCGGCCATGGCGACAGCATGGTGCCGCTGCCGCGCTACTCCACCGTTGCCGGCATTCCGCTTCCGGACCTCGTGAAGATGGGCTGGACGACGCAGAAGCGCGTCGACGAGATCGTCGATCGCACGCGCAACGGCGGCGCCGAGATCGTCAACCTGCTCAAGACCGGCTCGGCCTTTTATGCGCCGGCGGCTTCGGCCATCGCCATGGCGGAAAGCTATTTGCGCGACCGCAAGCGCGTGTTGCCCTGTGCCGCCTATCTCAACGGCGAATACAAGATCAAGGGCCTCTATGTCGGCGTGCCGGTGGTGATCGGCGCCAAGGGCGTCGAGCGCATCGTCGAGATCGAACTGTCGAGCGCCGAGCGGGAAGGTTTTGAAAAGTCCGCCGACTCGGTGAAGACGCTGGTCGACGCCTGCATGAAGATCGCGCCCAATCTCGGCAAATGAACGCAAGAAAGTTGTCACGCCCCGCGAAGGCGGGGCATCCCGTCAATGCGGCCGATGCGAGAAGATGAAAGCGTCGTTTCAATCATTCGCCATCGTGATGAGTGGGTTGCCCGCCTGCGCGGGCAATGACACGAGAGGACTGTCATGAATATTCACGAATATCAGGCCAAGGCCGTGCTGCGGGAGTTCGGCGTGCCAACCCCGCGCGGCATTCCGGCTTTCTCCGTCGATGAAGCGACAAAGGCAGCGAAGGAGCTTGGCGGCCCGGTCTGGGTCGTCAAGGCACAGATCCATGCCGGTGGCCGCGGCAAAGCCGGTGGCGTGAAGGTCGTGAAGTCCATTGACGATGTGAAGAAAGAGGCCGAGCGCATGCTCGGCCTGACGCTTGTCACGCACCAGACCGGTCCGCATGGCAAGGAAGTGCACCGCCTCTACATCGAGGACGGCTCGGCCATCGAGAAGGAATTCTATCTCTCGATGCTGGTCGATCGCGAAACCTCGCGCGTCGCCATCGTCGCCTCGACCGAAGGCGGCATGGACATCGAAGAGGTCGCGCACAAGACGCCGGAAAAGATCTCGACCATCACCATCGATCCGGTCACCGGCATCTGCCCGCATCATGTGCGCAGCATCGCCAAGGTGCTGCGGCTCGACGCCGATCTCACGAAGCAGCTCAGCCCGCTGCTGACCAATCTCTACAAGGCCTTCGTCGATACCGACATGAGCATGCTGGAGATCAATCCGCTCGTCGTCACCAAGGACAAGAAACTGATCTGCCTCGACGCCAAGGTCGATTTCGATAACAACGCGCTGTTCCTGCATCCCAAAATTGCGGCATTGCGCGACGAGACCGAAGAGGACTCGAAGGAGATCGAGGCCTCGAAATACGAGCTGAATTACATCGCGCTCGACGGCGCCATCGGCTGCATGGTCAACGGCGCGGGTCTCGCTATGGCGAGCATGGACATCATCAAGCTCTACGGCATGACGCCGGCGAACTTCCTCGATGTCGGCGGCAGCGCGACGAAGGAGCGCGTCAGCGCGGCGTTCAAGATCATCACCTCCGATCCGAACGTGAAGGGCATTCTTGTGAACATCTTCGGCGGCATTATGCGCTGCGACGTCATCGCCGAAGGCGTCGTCGCCGCGGTGAAGGAAGTCGGTCTCAAGGTGCCGCTGGTCGTGCGCCTCGAAGGCACGAATGTCGATCTCGGCAAGAAGATCATCGCCGATTCCAAGCTCAACGTGACGTCGGCCGATGACCTCGACGACGCCGCGCAGAAAATCGTCAAAGCCGTGAAGGAAGCTGCGTGATGTCTGTCCTCATCGACAAGAACACCAAGGTCATCTGCCAGGGTTTCACCGGCAAGAACGGCACCTTCCATTCCGAGCAGGCGATCGCCTACGGCACGAAAATGGTCGGCGGCACGTCGCCCGGCAAAGGCGGATCGACACATCTCAACCTGCCGGTGTTCGACACCGTGCAGGAGGCCAGGAAAAAGACCGGCGCGACGGCAAGCGTGATCTACGTGCCGCCGGCGGGCGCCGCCGACGCCATCGCCGAGGCGATCGATGCCGAGATCGAACTCATCGTCTGCATCACCGAAGGCATTCCGGTGAGCCACATGGTCAAGGTGAAGCGCTCGCTCTCAGGCTCCAAATCGCGCCTCATCGGCCCGAATTGCCCCGGCGTCATGACGGCCGGGGAATGCAAGATCGGCATCATGCCCGGCAACATCTTCAAGTCCGGCTCGGTCGGCATCGTGTCCCGCTCCGGCACGCTGACCTACGAGGCGGTGTTCCAGACCAGCCGCGAGGGACTGGGCCAGACCACGGCCGTCGGCATCGGCGGCGACCCGGTCAAGGGCACGGAATTCATCGACGTGCTGGAGATGTTTCTGGCCGACGAGAAGACCAAATCCATTGTGATGATTGGCGAAATCGGCGGCTCGGCGGAAGAGGACGCCGCCCAGTTCCTGATCGACGAAGCCAAGCGCGGGCGCAAGAAGCCAATGGTCGGCTTCATCGCCGGCCGTACGGCACCGCCCGGCCGCCGCATGGGCCATGCCGGCGCGATCATTTCCGGCGGCAAGGGCGATGCCGAATCCAAGATCGCGGCGATGGAAAAGGCCGGTATCAAGGTCTCCCCGTCGCCGGCCCGCATCGGGGTTACATTGGTCGAAGTTCTGAAAGGCTGATTCAGTCCTTTCCTCTTTTGGGCGCGACTTTTTTACATAGATAGGTAGAAGAAAAGCCGGCCTGCCTTCGGGCGGGCCGATTCGCCATCTATGCAGGCCCCATAACCCGGCGTGACAAGCCGGAACCGGTGCACCCAGGAATTTTCCATGTCCCGACAGGACGCGAACGCCACATTCGCACTGACCTCTTTTCTCTACGGCGGCAACGCCCGCTACCTCGAAGAACTGCAGGCCAAGTACAATATCGACCCCCAATCGGTGGATGCCGAATGGCAGACCTTCTTCAAAGACCTGAAGGAGAGCGGCGACGAGGCCCGGCGGCCCGATGGCCCGTCCTGGAAGAAGCCGAACTGGCCAATCGCCGGTAACGGGGAACTGGTTTCGGCGCTGACCGGCGAATGGGCCGAAACCGGACGCGTGCTCGGCGATAAACTTCGCAGCAAGGCGCAGGCGAAGGGGGCTGAACTGACCGGCGCCGATGTGCAACAGGCCACGCGCGACTCGGTCCGCGCCCTGATGCTGATCCGCGCCTATCGCATCCGTGGCCACCACCACGCCAAGCTCGATCCCCTCAACCTCGAAATGCACAAGGATGATGCGGAACTCGATCCGCGCTCCTACGGCTTCACGGAAGCCGATCTCGATCGCAGGATTTTTCTCGACCGCGTGCTCGGCCTCGAATTCGGATCGCTGCGCGAGATCACCGCCATCCTGCAGCGCACCTATTGCCAGACGCTCGGCGTCGAATTCATGCACATCTCCGATGCCGCGCAGAAGGCGTGGATCCAGGAGCGCATCGAGGGCAAGGACAAGGAGATCAGCTTCACCCCCGAGGGTAAGCGCGCGATCCTCAACAAGCTTGTCGAGGCGGAAGGGTTCGAGAAATTCTGCGACCTGAAATTCACCGGCACCAAGCGTTTCGGTCTCGACGGTGGTGAATCGATGATCCCCGCGCTCGAGCAGATCATCAAGCGCGGCGGCGCGCTCGGCGTGAAGGAGATCATCGTCGGCATGGCCCATCGCGGGCGCCTCAACGTGCTGGCGCAGGTGATGAGCAAGCCGCACCGCGCGATTTTTCATGAATTCAAGGGCGGCTCCTCGACGCCGAACGAGATCGAGGGTTCGGGCGATGTGAAGTACCATCTCGGCGCGTCGTCCGACCGCGAATTCGACGGCAACACGGTGCATCTGTCGTTGACCGCAAATCCCTCGCATCTCGAAATCGTCAATCCGGTGGTGCTCGGCAAGGCGCGCGCCAAGCAGGATCAGAACAACGCTACCCCCGAGCACCGCGAGATGATCATGCCGCTGCTGATCTCCGGCGATGCCTCGTTCGCGGGACAGGGCGTTGTCGCGGAATGTTTTGGCCTGTCGGGTCTGCGCGGACACCGCACCGGCGGCTCGGTGCATTTCATCGTCAACAACCAGATCGGCTTCACCACCTATCCGCGCTTTTCGCGCTCCTCGCCCTATCCGTCGGATGTGGCGAAGATGATCGAGGCGCCGATCTTCCATGCCAATGGCGACGATCCGGAAGCGGTGGTGTTCGCAGCGAAAGTCGCGACCGAATTCCGGCAGAAATTCCAGAAGCCCGTCGTCGTCGACATGTTCTGCTATCGCCGTCACGGCCATAACGAAGGCGACGAGCCGTCCTTCACCCAGCCGTTGATGTACAAGGCGATCGCCAAGCATCCGACGACGCAGGAAATCTATTCGCGCAAGCTCGTGTCGGAAGGCGTCCTCAGCCAGGGCGATGTCGACGAGATGCGGGCGGAATGGCGCGCCAAGCTCGATACCGAGCTTGAGGCCGCCCAGGCCTACAAGGCCAACCATGCCGACTGGCTCGACGGGCGCTGGGCCGGCTTCAAGGCCGCGGCCGCCTCCGACGATCCGCGCCGCGGCAACACCGGCGTCGCGCTCCCCGAACTCAGGCGCATCGGCGACAAGATCACGGCCGTTCCGCCGGGTTTCCATCTCCACCGCACGATCCAGCGTTTCCTCGACAATCGCCGCAAGGCGATCGATTCCGGACAGGGGATCGACTGGGCAACGGCGGAGGCGCTCGCCATCACGACGTTGCTGCTCGATGGCAATCCGGTGCGGCTCTCGGGCCAGGACTCAGAGCGCGGCACCTTCTCGCAGCGCCATTCGGTGCTGATCGATCAGGAAGATGAAAGCCGTTACATCCCGTTCAACGAAGTCGGCGAGGGACAGGCGCGCTACGAGGTCGTCAATTCGATGCTCTCGGAAGAGGCCGTGCTCGGCTTCGAATACGGCTACTCGCTTGCCGAACCGAACGCGCTGACCTTGTGGGAAGGGCAGTTCGGCGACTTCGCCAACGGCGCCCAGGTGATATTTGATCAGTTCATCTCGTCGGGCGAACGCAAATGGCTGCGCATGTCCGGCCTCGTGTGCCTGCTGCCGCACGGTTATGAAGGGCAGGGGCCGGAGCATTCGTCGGCGCGGCTCGAACGCTTCCTTCAGATGTGCGCGGAAGACAATATGCAGGTCGCCAACTGCTCGACGCCGGCAAACTATTTTCACATCCTGCGCCGCCAGCTCAAGCGCGAAATCCGCAAGCCGCTGATCCTGATGACGCCGAAAAGCCTATTGCGCCACAAGCGCGCGGTCTCCTCGCTGGCCGAGTTCGATGCCGGCACCGCGTTCCATCGCGTGCTGTTCGACGATGCGCAGCTTCTGCCCAACGAGGTGATCAAACTTGCCTCAGACGACAAGATCCGCCGCGTCGTGCTGTGCTCCGGCAAAGTCTATTACGACCTCTACGAAGAGCGCGAGAAGCGCGGCGTAAACGACGTCTATCTCATGCGCGTCGAACAGCTTTATCCGTTCCCGATGAAGGCGCTGGTGCAGGATCTTGCGCGCTTCAAGCAGGCCGAGATCGTCTGGTGCCAGGAAGAGCCGCGCAACATGGGCGGCTGGCATTTCGTCGAACCGTATCTTGAATGGGTGCTGACGCAGGCGGGCATGAAGCATACGCGGCCGCGCTACGCCGGCCGTCCGGCATCGGCGGCGACCGCGGTCGGCGTGATGTCGAAGCATCTGGCGCAACTCCAGGCCTTCCTCGAAGAAGCATTGGGATAACACCGTTTGCTGTCATGCCCCGCGCAAGGCGGGGCATCCAGCGCGAACACATTGCTGGATCGTCCGCCTTCGCGGACGATGACGTAAGTTGAAAAGTCTAATGGATTTTGATCATGACTGAAATTCGCGTGCCGACATTGGGAGAATCCGTCACCGAGGCCACGATCGGCCGCTGGTTCAAGAAACCCGGCGAGGCGGTGGCGGTCGACGAGCCGCTGGTCGAGCTTGAGACCGACAAGGTCACGATCGAGGTGCCGGCGCCGGCCGCAGGCACATTGTCCGAAGTCGCGGCCAAGGATGGCGAAACGGTCGCCGTCGGCGCGCTGCTCGGGCAAATCGAGGAAGGCGCTGGCGCGAGCCCGACCGGACGTCCGGATCAGAAGACCTCGACGACGAAGCCGATTGCGGCGGGCCCCGAAGAGGTGAAGCAGAGGGAGCCGGCAGCGAAACCGCAGGCGGCACCCAAGGCAGACGCGCCAAAAACCGTGCCGGCGGGCGATGTGCCGTTGGCGCCGTCGGTGCGCCGCCTCGCGTCCGAATCCGGCGTCGATCCGGCAGACGTGTCCGGCAGCGGCAAGGACGGGCGCGTGACCAAGGGCGATATGCTCGCGGCCATCGAGCAGGCGGTGTCGCGGCCGACGCCGGTTGCCCAGACCGCGGCCTCCGTGCAGGCGCGCGCGCCCTCGCCACCCGACGATGCCGCGCGCGAAGAGCGCGTGCGCATGAGCAAGCTGCGCCAGACCATCGCGCGCCGCCTCAAGGATGCGCAGAACACCGCCGCCATGCTCACGACCTTCAACGAGGTCGACATGAGCGCGGTGATGGCGATGCGCAACCAGTACAAGGATCTGTTCGAGAAGAAGCATGGGGTGAAGCTGGGCTTCATGGGCTTCTTCGTGCGCGCCTGCGTTGCCGCGCTCAAAGACATCCCCGCGGTCAACGCCGAGATCGACGGCACTGATCTGGTCTACAAGAATTATTATCACATCGGCATCGCGGTCGGCACCGAGAAGGGTCTTGTCGTGCCGGTGGTGCGCGATTGCGATCTCAAATCGCTCGCCGAGATCGAGAAGGAAATCGGCGCCTACGGCCGCCGCGCCCGCGACGGCGCGCTCAAGATCGAGGAGATGCAGGGCGGCACCTTCACCATCACCAATGGCGGGGTCTACGGCTCGCTGATGTCGACGCCGATCCTCAACGCGCCGCAGTCCGGCATTCTCGGCATGCACAAGATCCAGGAGCGGCCGGTCGCCATTGGCGGCAAGGTCGAGATCCGACCGATGATGTATCTCGCGGTCTCCTACGACCATCGCGTCGTCGACGGCAAGGAGGCCGTGACCTTCCTCGTGCGCATTAAGGAAGCGCTCGAAGATCCGGCGCGGCTGATTTTGGATCTGTGATTTTATTTTCACCTCTCCCCTTGAGGGAGAGGTCGCGAGCGCAGCGAGCGGGTGGGGGTTTCATTCGATTGCTGATCGCGGTCCCCTCACCCGATCCTCGGGCTTCACCCTTCGGATCGACCTCTCCCTCAAGGGGAGAGGTGAAGGAAAGTGAGTGATTATCCCATGACTTACGATCTCATTGTCATCGGCACCGGCCCCGGCGGTTATGTTTGCGCCATTCGCGCGGCGCAGCTCGGCATGAAGGTGGCTGTCGTCGAGAAGCGCGCCACTCACGGTGGGACGTGCCTCAACATCGGCTGCATTCCGTCGAAGGCGCTGCTGCATGCCTCGGAAATGTTCGACGAGGCCAGTCATTCTTTCGCCGGCATGGGCATCGGCATCGGCAAGCCGAAGCTCGATCTCGCCGCGCTTCTGAAATTCAAGGACGAAGGCGTCGACGGCAACGTCAAGGGCGTCGACTATCTGTTCAAGAAGAACAAGATCGAGCCGCATATCGGCGCGGCGCGTATCGTCGCGCCGGGCAAGGTCGAGGTGACGGCGGCCGACGGCAAGAAGCAGACGCTGGAGACGAAAGCGATCGTCATCGCTACCGGCTCGGATGTCGCGCCGCTCAAGGGCATCACTGTCGATGAGAAGCGGATCATTTCATCGACCGGCGCGCTCAGCCTCGAAAAAGTGCCGGAGCATATGTTGCTGATCGGCGCCGGTGTCATCGGGCTCGAACTCGGCTCGGTGTGGCGCCGCCTCGGTGCGAAAGTTACGGTGGTTGAATTTTTGGACGGCATTCTGCCCGGCATGGACGGCGAGGTGCGCCGTCAGGCCCAGCGCATTTTTGAAAAGCAGGGCATGGTGTTCAAGCTGTCGTCAAAAGTCACCGGCGTCGACGCCTCGGGCAAGACGCTCAAGGCAACCGTCGAACCGGCGAAAGGCGGCACGCCCGAGACCATCGAGGCGGACGTGGTGCTCGTCTGCGTCGGCCGCGTTCCCTATACGCAGGGACTGGGTCTCGACGAAGCCGGCGTGAAGAAGGACGAGCGCGGACGCGTGGCGGTCGATGCGCATTTCGCGACGAACGTGCCGGGGATTTACGCTATCGGCGACGTCATCGCCGGGCCGATGCTGGCGCACAAGGCGGAAGACGAAGGCGTCGCGGTTGCCGAAATTCTCGCCGGCAAGGCGGGGCACGTGAATTACGATGTGATTCCGAGTGTGGTTTACACCGCCCCGGAGATCGCCGTCGTCGGCAAGTCCGAGGACGAGTTGAAGCAGGCCGGCATCGCCTACAATGTCGGAAAGTTTCCATTCACCGCCAACGGGCGCGCCAAGGTCAACCATACCACCGACGGGTTTGTGAAAATCCTCGCCGACGCGAAAACCGACCGCGTGCTCGGCGTCCACATCATCGGTGCCGACGCCGGCAACATGATTGCTGAGGCCGCCGTGGCGATGGAGTTCGGCGCGTCATCGGAAGACATCGCCCGCACCTGCCACGCGCATCCGACGCTGCCGGAAGCGGTGAAGGAAGCCGCCATGGCGGTGGAAAAACGCGCTATCCATATGTGACGGCGGCGGCACTGCGCGCCGCCGCTTCGTGCGCCTGTCTTAAGGCACTTCCGTTTTTTTCGGATATCCGAAGGCCTTGTCTCTCTGTTGTTGCGCAATTCCGGACGGAAAACCGCTTCGCACTTTTCCTGGAATTGCTTAGTGCACGAAATGCATCACGTCGGGCATGAACAGTCCCAGCCCCATCAGCCCGAGTCCGACTGCGGCGAGCCCGCCCGCCAGCCAGGCGAGCGCCACCATGCTGGTGATGACGGCGGCTGAACACAGCACGATGCCGATCTGGAAGGCGGCCGAGGCGAATTCGTAGAGATGGTAGCGGTCCATCGCCACATCGCGCGCTTTCGTTTCCTTGATCGCGCGCGCAGACAGTTGCTTGCGTCCCTCATTGGTCGAGGGTTCGTCGTCATAACGCGCCGCGGTCTTGTTCCAGGTCTCGATCTGCTTTTGCAGCTCTGCCCGCTTGGCCTCGTCGGGGACGGCCTCGACCTCCAGCTTCTTCATTTCCGACATCGTGCGCAGCACGGTCGTGCGGATCGTTTTCGCCTGGAAGAAGGCCCACAGGTTGGAGGCTTCCACATTGTGGCTGAGCGCGGCGGTCTGCGCGCTCTTGCCCAGCGTTTCCGAAAACGCCAGGCATAGCGCGATCACCGCGATGACCAGCGCGATGTTCTTGTTCGAATGCGCGGCGTGCTCGGTATGCTCAGCGTGTTCGAGATGCTCGTGGGCGCCGGCCATGGCAAAGCCTCATGTGTGGGAACGATCGGGGCGCGCAATCTAGCGATCCCGTGTGCCGCCCGCCAGAGACATATGGCGATTTGACGATAGATTGGCGTGGACATTTTTCGTCCGGCTGCGGTGCCACGGTGCGCGCCACAAAAGTCAGGCGCGCGGGTGCGCGCTCTTGTAGGCGTCCATCAGCCGCTCGCTGTCGACCGCCGTATAGATTTGCGTGGTCGAGAGCGAGGCGTGGCCCAACAATTCCTGGATCGCGCGCAATTCGCCGCCGCGCGCCAGAAGATGCGTGGCGAAGGAATGCCGCAAGGCATGCGGTGTCGCCGTGTCGGGCAGGCCGAGCGCGCCGCGCAGCCGCGCCATCGCAAGCTGGATCAAGCGCGGCGACAGCGGCCCGCCTTTGGCCCCGCGGAACAGTGCGTCCGCCGGCTCGAGCGGATAGGGACACAGCGCGACATAATCGGCGATCGCCTCAAGCACCTGCGCCAGCACCGGCACCATGCGCGTCTTGCCGCCCTTGCCGGTGACGATGAGCGTGTCGCCCGCGCCCGGCGCTGGCACCATTTTGCGCGTGAGCCCCAGCGCTTCGGAAATGCGCAGGCCCGAGCCGTAGAGCAGCGCCAGCACGGCGGCGTCGCGCGCCACGATCCAGGGTTCGGCCTCCTCGCCCGCGCGCAGGTCGGTGTCGGCCATGCGCGTGGCGGCGGAAACCGACAGCGGCTTTGGCAGCGTTTTCGCCACTTTTGGCGCCCGCACGGCGGCGAGCGCGCCGACTTTTCCCTTGCCGCGGGTTTCCAGGAAGCGCGCGAACGAGCGCGTGCCGGCCAAGAGCCGCGCCACCGAGCGGTTGCCGAGGCCGTCCATGCGCCGTGCGGCGAGAAAGGCGCGGATGTCCTGCGGCGTCAGGCCTGAGAGATGACGCAGTGTCGGCCGCGCACCACGATGGGTGGTGAGGAAATCGAGGAACTGGGTGACGTCGCGCAGATAGGCTTCAGAGGATTTTGGCGACAGCCGCCGCTCGGCGCCGAGATGGCGCTGCCATTCTGCAATTTCCGCCGCGACATCGGGTGCGAAGCCGGGGGCCTCGCTGGCGTTGGAACGGGTGCGATCCGCGCTTGACATGATCCGGCATATCACACCCCCTTCCTTCAGCCTTCGTTAATCGCCGCCCGGTGCTGCGAAGGTTTAGCCGCGCGTTGCAGGTCCATCTTCAAACGCTCATGTTCGAACGCTAATGGCCAAGCGAATCGTCGATGTGCTGGTGCCGGTCGCGCTCGACCAGGCCTATTCCTATCGGGTGCCGGAGGGGATCGACCTCGCGCCCGGCGATGTCGTGGCGGTATCGCTCGGCCCGCGCGAGAGTCTTGGCGTCGTCTGGGGCGAAGGCACCGCGCGCCCCGGCCTCGATAACCGGCTCAAGGATGTCGGCGAAAAGCTCGACGTGCCGCCTTTGAATGCCGAGTTGCGCGGCTTCGTCGACTGGGTGGCCAATTATTCGCTGGCGCCGCGCGGCATGGTGTTGCGCATGGCGCTGCGCATGGGCACGCATCTCGGGCCGGAACGCGAGCGCGTCGGCGTGCGTCTCGCCGGCCCGCCGCCCGAACGCATGACGCCGGCGCGGCGGCGCGTGATTGCGGCGCTGGCCGATGAAATGGTGCGCTCAAAGAGCGAGGCGGCGCAGGAAGCCGGTGTCAGTGTAAGCGTCATCGACGGGCTGATCGACGAAGGCACGCTGGAGACGCTGGTGCTGGCGGCCGCGCCTGTCGCGTCGCCGCCGGATGCGGATTTTTTGACGCCGGATTTCAGCCCGGCGCAACGCGAAGCCGGCGATGCGCTGCGCGCGGCGGTTGCCGCCAACACCTACAGCGCGACGCTGATCGACGGCGTCACCGGATCGGGCAAGACGGAGGTTTATTTCGAGGCAGTCGCCGAAGCCGTGCGGCGCGGGCGACAGACGCTGATCCTGATGCCGGAGATCGCGCTGACCGGACAATTCATCGACCGCTTCGCGGCGCGTTTTGGCGTCGCGCCGGCCGAATGGCATTCGCAGATTGCGCCGCGCAAGCGCGCGCGCACCTGGGCTGCCGTCGCGGCGAACGAGGCCAGGGTGATCGTCGGCGCACGTTCGGCATTGTTTCTGCCCTATGCCGATCTCGGTCTCATCATCGTCGATGAGGAGCACGACCAGGCCTACAAGCAGGATGATGGCGTACATTACCACGCGCGCGACATGGCGGTGGTGCGTGCGCACACCGCGCAGATTCCTGTGGTGCTTGCCTCGGCCACGCCATCGGTCGAAACCGAGGTCAATGCGCGGCGCGGGCGTTATCGCCGCCTGCATCTGCCGGAACGATTCGGCGGCCAGCATATGCCGGTGGTCGAGGCCATCGATCTCACCCGCGAAGGGCCGGAGCGCGGACGTTACATCGCGCCGCGCCTCGCAGAGGCGGTGAAGATTGCCGTCGAACGCGGCGAGCAGGCGCTGTTGTTCCTCAACCGCCGCGGTTTCGCGCCGCTGACGCTGTGCCGCGCCTGCGGCTATCGCTTCCAATGCCAGAACTGCGATGCCTGGCTGGTCGATCATCGCTTTCGCCACCGGCTCGTCTGCCATCACTGCGGCTTCTCGATGCCGCGGCCGAGCGAATGCCCGCATTGCCATGCCGCTGATTCGCTGGTCGCGGTCGGTCCCGGTGTCGAACGGCTTGCGGAGGAAGCAGCCGCGTTGTTTCCCGACAGCCGCATTCTCGTGCTCTCCAGCGATCTCGTCGAATCGGTCGATCGGTTGCGTCAGGAACTTGATGACGTTGCCGAAGGCCGCTTCGACATCATCATCGGCACGCAACTCGTCGCCAAGGGGCACAATTTTCCAAAGCTCAATCTCGTCGGCATCGTCGATGCTGATCTCAGCCTGAGCAATGGCGATCCGCGTGCCGCCGAGCGCACGTTCCAATTGCTGCATCAGGTCGTCGGCCGCGCCGGCCGCAGCGAAGGGTTCGGCCACGGTTATCTGCAGACGCATCAGCCGGAGCATCCGGTGATGAAAGCGCTGATCGCGGGCGACCGCGATGCGTTCTACGACACCGAGATCGCGGCGCGCGAGGCGAGCGGCTATCCGCCGTTCGGCCGGCTCGCCAGCCTCATTGTTTCCGGAGGCGACAAACATGCAACGGAGGCGTTTGCTCGCGCCGTGGCGCGCGCCGCGCCGCGCGATGATGATGTGGCCGTGCTCGGCCCGGCGGAAGCGCCGCTTGCGGTGGTGCGTGGCCGCTACCGCTTCCGCCTGCTCGCCAAGGCCGCGCGCGGGTTCGATCTTTCCGCCTATATACGCGCCTGGATCGCGGCGGCGCCAAAGCCCAAGGGCAATCTCAAGCGCGAAATCGACATCGACCCGCAAAGCTTTTTGTAATCTGCGTGAGAAACATTTCAACCGGTTCGATGCATGGTCGACAAAACACGCCGTCATTCCGGGATGCGCGTTTTTACGCGCAGGCCCGGAATCCATAGTCCCGGTGGTGGTTATGGATTCCGAATTCGCTCGAAGGCTCGCGCCCCGGAATGACGTATTGAATGCAGTTCAAGTCGGATAGCAAGGTCCCCAGCGACACTTCCGCGCTTGTGTATCGCCGCCGGGTGGGCTGATATTTGCGCAAGATAAGAAGATAAACCGGGGAGGATGCAATGAAGATGATCCGTGCGCTGGCCGTTTGCGCAGCCGTGATGTCATGCGCGGCGCCGGCGATGGCCCAAAATTATCCGTCGCATCAGATCAAGATCATCGTTTCCACCTCGGCGGGCGGCGTTACCGATCTCGCGGCGCGCATTGTCGGGCAGGAAATCTCGACCAAGACCGGGCAGAATGTCGTTGTCGAAAACCGGCCCGGCGGCAGCGGCAATATCGCGATGGACGCGCTCGCCAAGGCGGACCCGGACGGCTACACGCTCGGCGTCGCCAATACCGGCAACATCGTCATCAACCCCTTCCTGTTCAAGAATCTCACGTATGACCCACTGAAAGACCTGTTGCCCGTCGCCGAGATCGGCACGGTGCCGCTGTTCCTCGTGGTCAATCCGCAGATCGGCGTGAAGACCGTCCAGCAATTCGTCGCCTATGCGAAGAAGAATCCCGACAAGTTCAGCTATGCCTCGGCCGGGGCCGGAACGACGCCGGACCTCGCGGCACATGATTTCGAGAACAGGGCCGGTATAAAATTTGTCTTCGTGCCGTTCCGCGGCACGACGCCGGCAGTGGAAGCCGTGCTCGGCGGCCATGTGCAGGCGACCTTCATCTCGATGGGCCCGCATATCGACCTCTTCCGCACGGGCCGGCTGATCGTGATCGGCCAGGCCACGGAAAAGCGCGTGCCCTATATGGCGGACGTGCCGACCTTCGCCGAACAGGGCTATCCCGGCTTTGAGGCCGGCACGTGGTTCTCGCTGTTCGCGCCGAAGGGCACGCCCACGGCCATCGTCGACAAGCTCAACGGCATCGTACGCAATCTCAGCCCCGATCTCAAAAAGAAACTCGAAGCGAATTTCGTCGATCTCTCGGACAAGACCGCGGTGCAGTTTCAGGCGCAGGTGAAAGCCGACGCCGCACGCTGGGAAAAGATCGTCAAGGAGACGGGGGTCTCGATGAAGTGAAGCGGCTGCTATGAGCCCGCTTCAGTAGCCAAGGCCGCTGCGAATCAGGTTGGCGCCGGTGAACCAGACGACACCGATCACCAGCTTGTGGAAGAGCACCGGGTTGATGCGCCGTCGCACGGTTTGGCCGATCCGCATGCCGCCATAGACCGGAATCATGGTCAGGACCGAAAGTCCCAGTTCCGTCCCATGGGCTGTGCCCTGGGACGTGCCTCCGACAAGCAGCGCGATCGAGGCGGCGGTGTAGAAGATCGAAATGACCTTCACAAACATGTCGCGCCCGAGGCCCATGCCGGCGACATAGACGGAGAGGATCGGCCCGAACAATGTCGACATGCCGCCGATGATGCCGGAGATGAATCCGACCGGGATATTGAGCCAGCGCTGGAGGGATGGCGCGACTGTCACATCCGGCCGCAGGAACGACGCCGTGGTCGCGACGATCGCGAAGGTGCCGATGATCAACAGCAGCACGTGGCGGTCGATGACCGCAAACAGATACGTTCCGAAGATGGTGCCGATGGCAAGTGCAACGAGCAGCTTCCAGAATCGCATGATAATGGCGATCGTCCCTTTGCCTTCGACCGCCTGAATGAAATTGCTCGCGATGAGCGGGATCATCAGCAGCGCCACGGCCGTCGGCACGTCGACGATCAGCATCAGCAGCGGCAGCGCAACGATCGGCAGGCCGACGCCAAGGATACCCTTGACGATTCCCGACAGCAGCATCACCGCCGCGCAGGCCAAAATTTCTGGAAGCCAGAGATGCAGGTCAGAGAGCATGGGGTAATAGAGGAAGGGGAGGGGCAAGGCCTCAGCGGGCCGCGAACCGGCACCATGCCCGATCGAACATGGCGCTTCAACATATGGCGCGGCAACCGGCTGCCTGAAAAGCCGGATCAAACCAGCCCTGTGGACGGACGCCAGCGCGCCGGACACAACAATCGAGATATTTGCGCAAAAACGGCGGAATAGGGCTATCCGTTCCACGTTTTCGCGCCGGCAAAGACCCTGTTCCCATGGGACAAGACACACGCGTGTTGCACAGCAACGGGGCCTGTGTTAGCAAAATCGCGACTTTCGACGGGTTTCAGCGGGGCGACCGCACGAGTCCCGGAAAGTTAAAGTTCCGCTATTAATTCAAGGGCTTGCGCCGCCCGTTCGGGACGGCGCCGAGCCTGCGGATTTGCCCCAAGATCCGACGTCCCAAGAACGCTCAAGCAGAGAGCCCGAGAGACAGCCCGTGGCAGGCGAAGACCCGATCATTTCCGGCATGGCCGGACGTTACGCGACGGCTCTTTTCGAGCTTGCGCGCGACAACAAGGCGGTCGATGCGGTGAAAGCCGATCTTGACCGTTTTGATTCTCTCATCACAGAGAATCCGGATTTCGAGCGGCTCGTCCGCAGCCCGGTCTTTACCGCCGAAGAGCAGGCCAAGGCGCTTGTCGCGGTGCTGGACAAGGTCGGGATTTCCGGACTCGCGGCCAATTTCCTGCGTGTCATCGCGCAGAACCGCCGGCTCTTCGCCGTGCGCGACATGATTCGCGCGTTCCGCGCCCTGGTGACGCGCTTCAAGGGCGAGGTGTCGGCCGAAGTCGTGGTCGCCGAGACGCTCGACGCGCCGCATCTCGAAACGCTCAAGGCCGCCCTCAAGGGCGCCACGGGCAAGGACGTCGACCTCAACGTCAAGGTCGACCCCACCATCATCGGTGGACTGATCGTCAAGCTGGGAAGCCGGATGGTCGACAGTTCGCTGCGCACAAAACTCAATTCGATCAAGCTCGCGATGAAAGAGGCACGCTGATGGATATCCGCGCCGCAGAAATTTCCGCCATTCTCAAGGAGCAGATCCAGAACTTCGGCCAGGAAGCCGAAGTCTCCGAGGTCGGCCAGGTTCTCTCCGTCGGCGACGGTATCGCCCGCGTCTATGGTCTCGACAATGTCCAGGCCGGCGAGATGGTCGAGTTCGAGAACGGCGTGCGCGGCATGGCGCTCAATCTCGAAACCGATAACGTCGGTATCGTTATTTTCGGCGCCGACCGCGAGATCAAGGAAGGCCAGACCGTCAAGCGCACCCGCGCCATCGTGGACGTGCCGGTCGGCAAGGGTCTGCTCGGCCGCGTCGTCGATGCGCTCGGCAATCCGATCGACGGCAAGGGCCCGATCCAGTCCGACGCGCGCGCCCGCGTCGACGTCAAGGCGCCCGGCATCATTCCGCGCAAATCGGTGCATGAGCCGATGGCGACCGGCATGAAGGCGATCGATGCGCTGATCCCGATCGGCCGCGGCCAGCGCGAGCTGATCATCGGCGACCGTCAGACCGGCAAGACCGCGATCGCGCTGGACACGATTCTCAACCAGAAGCCGCTCAACGCGCAGCCGGACGAGAAGATCAAGCTTTACTGCGTCTATGTCGCGATCGGACAGAAGCGTTCGACGGTCGCGCAGTTCGTGAAGGTGCTGGAAGAGCAGGGCGCGCTCGAATACTCGATCGTGATCGCGGCCACCGCCTCCGATCCGGCGCCGATGCAGTTTTTGGCGCCGTTCGCCGGCTGCACCATGGGCGAATATTTCCGCGACAACGGCATGCACGCCGTGATCATCTATGACGATCTGTCGAAGCAGGCGGTCGCCTATCGCCAGATGTCGCTGCTGCTGCGCCGCCCGCCGGGCCGCGAAGCCTATCCGGGCGACGTGTTCTATCTGCATTCGCGTCTGCTCGAGCGCGCCGCCAAGATGAACGACGACAAGGGCGCCGGTTCGCTGACCGCCTTGCCGGTCATCGAGACCCAGGCCAACGACGTGTCGGCCTACATCCCGACCAACGTGATCTCGATCACCGACGGCCAGATCTTCCTTGAGACCGACCTGTTCTATCAGGGCATCCGTCCGGCGGTGAACGTCGGTCTCTCGGTGTCGCGCGTCGGCTCCTCGGCGCAGACCAAGGCGATGAAGAAGGTCGCCGGCAAGATCAAGGGCGAGCTTGCGCAGTACCGCGAAATGGCGGCCTTCGCGCAGTTCGGCTCCGACCTCGACGTGACGACCCAGCGCATGCTCGCGCGCGGCTCGCGCCTGACCGAACTCCTCAAGCAGCCGCAGTTCTCGCCGCTGAAGATGGAAGAGCAGGTCTGCGTGATCTATGCCGGCGTCAACGGTTATCTCGATGCGATCCCGGTCAACCGAGTGCGCGCGTTCGAGGACGGGTTGCTCGGCCTGCTGCGCGGCCAGCACAGCGCGATCCTCGAGGATGTGCGCAAGTCCAGCGACCTCTCCAGCGATACCGAGGCCAAGCTCAAAAGCGTGGTCGACGGCTTTGCCAAGACGTTTGCCTGACAAGACGGTTGCCTGACAAGACGTTCGCCTGACGGGCGCGGTTGAACAAGACGTGGATGCCCGGCACGGGGCCGGGCATGACGAACGAGAGATTTGCGGCGTGAGCCGCGAGGACTGAGACGAATGGCTTCTCTCAAGGACATGCGCAATCGCATCGCCTCGACCAAGGCGACGCAGAAGATCACCAAGGCCATGCAGATGGTCGCGGCCTCGAAGCTGCGCCGTGCGCAGGCGGCGGCCGAGATCGCACGTCCCTATGCCGAGCGCATGGAGCACGTGCTCGGCAATATCGCAGCGAGCGTGGCGGGCAGCGAATCCGCGCCAAAACTGCTCGCTGGCACCGGCCGCGATCAGGTGCATCTGCTCGTCGTCTGCACCGGCGAACGCGGACTGGCCGGCGCCTTCAATTCGGCCATCGTGCGGCTGGCGCGCGAGCGCATCAGCACGCTGGTCGGCCAGGGCAAAGAGGTGAAAATCCTCACCGTCGGCCGCAAGGGCAACGAGCAGTTGCGCCGGCTCTACGAGCGCCAGATCGTCAAGGCGACCGACATGCGCGGCGTGCGCAGCATCGGTTTCGCTGATGCGCAGAAGATCGCCGCCATGGTCCTCGACATGTACGAGGACGGCGGGTTCGACATCTGCACGCTGTTCTATTCGCAGTTCAAGTCGGTGATCGCGCAGATCCCGACGGCGCAGCAGATCATTCCGGCGTCCGTCGCGGCTCCCGCCGCCAATGCGGAAGAGACGAACGGTGCGCGCGCGGCCTACGAATACGAGCCCGAGGAAGAAGACATCCTCACCGAATTGCTGCCGCGCTACGTCGCGACGCAGATCTATCGCGCGCTGCTGGAAAACCAGGCGTCGTTCTACGGTTCGCAAATGAGCGCCATGGACAATGCCACGCGCAACGCCGGCGAAATGATCCGCAAGCAGACTTTGACTTACAACCGCACGCGTCAGGCCATGATCACGAAGGAACTCATCGAGATCATCTCGGGCGCCGAGGCGCTCTGATCGCGCAGTCTTCATGGCGCAGGAGCGCCGATGCTTTTTCACCTTCCCTGAAAGGGGCGGGTGACAGGAAGAGGTAAAGAGGAACGAAAATGGCCACGCAAAACGCAACCGGAAAGATCACGCAGGTCATCGGCGCCGTCGTGGACGTGCAGTTCGAAGGCGACCTGCCGGCGATTCTCAATGCGCTCGAAGCCGACAACGGCGGCAACCGCCTCGTGCTCGAAGTCGCCCAGCATCTTGGCGAATCGACCGTGCGGACCATCTCCATGGACCTGACCGAAGGTCTCGTGCGCGGCCAGGCGGTGACGGATACCGGCGCGCCGATCTCGGTGCCGGTCGGCGCTGGCCTGCTCGGTCGCATCATCAACGTCATCGGCGAGCCGATCGACGAATGCGGCCCGGTGAACGCCGAAAGCCGCCGTCCGATCCATGCCGAGGCCCCGGCCTATACCGAGCAATCCACTGAGGCTGAAATTCTGGTCACGGGCATCAAGGTCGTCGATCTGCTCGCGCCTTATGCCAAGGGCGGCAAGATCGGCCTGTTCGGCGGCGCCGGCGTCGGCAAGACCGTGCTGATTCAGGAACTCATCAACAACGTCGCCAAGGCGCATGGTGGTTATTCGGTGTTCGCCGGCGTCGGCGAGCGTACGCGCGAAGGCAACGACCTTTATCACGAGTTCATCGAATCCGGCGTCAACAAGAAGGGCGGCGGCGAAGGCTCCAAATGCGCGCTGGTGTATGGCCAGATGAACGAGCCGCCGGGCGCCCGCGCGCGCGTCGGTCTCTCGGGTCTCACCGTGGCCGAGCATTTCCGCGACCAGGGCCAGGACGTGCTGTTCTTCGTCGACAACATCTTCCGCTTCACGCAGGCGGGTTCGGAAGTGTCGGCGCTGCTCGGGCGTATTCCGAGCGCCGTGGGCTATCAGCCGACGCTTGCGACCGACATGGGCGCGCTGCAGGAGCGCATCACGACGACGACCAAGGGTTCGATCACCTCGGTGCAGGCGATCTACGTGCCTGCCGACGACTTGACCGATCCGGCGCCGGCCACCTCGTTCGCCCACTTGGACGCAACGACCGTGCTGTCGCGTGACATCGCCGCCAAGGGCATTTATCCGGCCGTGGACCCGCTCGACTCGACCTCGCGCATGCTGTCGCCGCTGATCGTCGGCGAAGAGCATTACGCGGTCGCCCGTCAGGTGCAGCAGGTGTTGCAGCGCTACAAGGCGTTGCAGGACATCATCGCCATTCTCGGCATGGACGAGCTTTCCGAAGAGGACAAGACCGCGGTGGCGCGCGCCCGCAAGATCGAGCGCTTCCTCAGCCAGCCGTTCTTCGTCGCCGAAGTGTTCACCGGCGCGCCGGGCAAGCTCGTCGATCTGCAGGATACGATTCGCGGCTTCAAGGGGCTGGTCGAAGGCAAATACGATCACCTGCCGGAAGGCGCCTTCTACATGGTCGGCACCATCGACGAAGCCGTCGAGAAGGGCAAGAAGCTCGCCGCGGAAGCGGCCTAAGGCGCGAATGGCGAATGGGGATTAGCGAATAGACAGGACTGTTCGCGCTTCTTTCGCCACTCGCTATTCGCTATTCACCATTCGCAGGTACTTCGATGGCCACTTTCCACTTCGATCTCGTCTCGCCCGACAAGCTCGTCTTTTCGGGCGATGTCGAGCAGGTCGATGTTCCGGGCTCCGAAGGCGATTTCGGCGTGCTCCCCGGGCATGCGCCTTACGTGGCGGTGCTCAAGCCCGGCATTCTCGTCGTGCATCAGGGCGGCCAGCAGAACCGCATCGTCGTCACCGGTGGTTTTGCCGAGGTCAATCCGCAGGGGCTCACGATCCTTGCCGATGCGGCGACCGATCTCGAGCGTTTCGACATGGCCAAGCTGACCGACGAGATCAAGATCACGGAAGAGGATTTTGGCGATACCGCCGAAGGCCATACGCGCGACCGGCTCGCCGACCGGTTACAGCAGTTGCGCGCCTTGCAGAATGCGCTCAACGCCGGCGGCACCACGCATTAGGGAAAAAGCGCGAATGGCGAGTAGCGAGTAGATTCGAGGTTCTACTCATTCGCTACTCTCCGTTCGCTATTTGCCGGCGGCCGGCGGAATCTGAATCACTTCCTTGAGTTGCGCGGGCGTCAGCGGTGCCGGCATGAACTTGAATGCGATGGCCGTCTGCGTGATCTTGTCGATGCCCGATACGCGATCCGGCGAAAGCGCCGCCTTCGGCAAGAATTCGTCGCGGATGCGCGCGGCCAGATGCTCTGAAACTTTTGCATACGCAGCGTAAGTCTTGATGCCGTCGGGATTGCTGTAGAGCCATTCATAGGTTTCGCGATAGGCGGCCGCGAAACGGTTCATGACATCGCGGCGCTGGGCGAGCGCCCGCGCATTGACGATATGGACGCGCACGGTCTGATCGCGCGTGATCGGCGCGTCGCTGCCGCGTGCAATCAGGCGGATCTTGCCTTCATCGAGTTCCTTCAACCCGAAGGGAGGAGACGCCCAGCCCACGTTGACCTGGCCGGACATGGTCTGGGTCAGGGTCGAGGCACTGGCTCCCGTGGCGACCGGCTTGGCGGAAACCTTGAAATATTTGATGAGCTCCAACAGGGTCGTGTTCGTCGAGGCACCGTTGGTCGAGTAGGCCACCGTTTTTCCGTTGAGGTCGGCGAACGTCTTGAGCGGCGAAGCCGTCGGAACGTACCAGTAAAGATCGCTGGCGCCGGTCGTTCCTGCCAGCAGGATGCGCACCGGTGCGCCCTTGGCAAAGGCGCCGAACACCGCGCCGGTGCCGGCGGCGATGCCGATGTCGACGCTGCCGGAGATCACCGCCTGCATCGTTTCGCCGCCACCGCTGGTGTAGAGAATATCGAGGTCCAGCCCGTGTTTCTTGAAGATGCCCGCGCGTTTGCCGACCTCGGGGATACAGGTGTCCCAATTGTTCGGCGCGCCCACGGCGAGTTTTAGCGCATCATCGGCCGATGCCGGGGCGAGGCCGAAAAGGCCCCAGGCCGTGATTGAAGCAATAAGCAGTTTCGACAGATGAGACATTGTTCGACTTCTTTTTATGATGAGGCTGAGCGGCAGCGCGTACGATACGACTTTTTCGCCGGCGCAACAGGTCAGGACGGGAGAAAAACGCGCGGCGGAACAGCGCAAGATTGCCGGGCCACTCATCGCATTTTGGCGTACGGCGAAAACTCCGCGACCACGCGCTCGTAGATTGCGCGCTTGAAGGGAATGACAAGGCCGGGAACGTTCGCGGCCGGCTCCCAGCGCCAGGCGGAAAATTCCGGCTTGTGTGCGCCGCCAGCCGGCGTGTGGATATCGATCTCGGACTCTTTTCCGGTGAAACGCAGCGCGAACCATTTCTGCGTCTGCCCGCGATAGCGTCCTTTCCAGGCGTGGCCGGCGATGGCTTTGGGAATGTCATAGGTCAGCCAGTCGCCGATCTCGCCGAGCTTTTCGACCGCGCGGATATTCGTTTCTTCATAAAGCTCGCGCAGCGCCGCCTGATAGGGGTCCTCATCGGGATCGATGCCGCCCTGTGGCATCTGCCAGACATGCGTCTCGTCGATGTGCTCCAGCCCTTCCTTGCGCCGGCCGATGAAAACCTCGCCCTTGCTGTTGAAAACGGCAAGGCCGGCGCAGGCGCGATAGGGCAAATCTTCGAAGGCGGTCATGTCGAGTGCTCGCGAATGCGATGGAAAGGGCGAACAGGGAGTAGCGGATAGCGAATAAAAAGGCGAATAGAGAGTGGCGAATAGCGAATTGCTTTTCTATTCGCTACTCACGACTCGCTATTCGCTTGCTATCAACTCGACTTCGCTTTCACGGCCGCCGCCGTGATCGGCACCAGCACGAAGCCGCGCTTCTGCGCGGCGCTCGCCCATGTCGCCACATGCGTAATCGACGCCGGCAGCGCGTGCGCCATGCCCACGGCGATACCGTTCTTGCGGGCGATCTGTTCCAGGCGGCTGAGCGAGCGATCGATTTCGGTCGGCGTCGCTGTCGCGTCGATGACAAGATCGGCCTTGGCGATCGAAAGATTTTGCGCGGCGGCAATCTGGCTTGCAACGCTGCGCGGGGAACTGCCGTCGTCGAAATAGATGAGGCCGCGCGCGGCGGTGTCCTTCAGGATCGGCTCCATTGCCGGTTCCGAGGCGGTGAAGCGTGCGCCGGCAAGGTTGCACAGGCCGACATAGCCCTGCATCCGCCCCATCGCCCAATGCAGGCGTTCGATATTCTGGCTGGTATCGGACGCGGTCAGCAAGGTCTGCGGACCGGTGTCGTTGTCGGGATAGTCGAACGGCTCCATCGGCACCTGCAGCAGCAGTTCGTGGCCGGCCTTGCGGGCGCTCGCAGCCAGTGTCGCGACATCGGCAGAGTAGGGAACGAACGCGAAGGTCACCGGTCCCGGCAGGCGCGACATCGCCAGCGTCGTGCTGGTGGCGCCGACGCCGAGGCCGGTGAAGACGATCGCGATGCGCGGTGTGTGCGGATCGGCGTCTTTGCTGACAGGCTGGGCGTATAGCTCCGACGGACGCTTGCCGTCCGCCGCGATGCGCGGGAGCGGGTCGCTTTGCATCGCTTCGGTCAGACGGCTGCCGGGCGCACTGGCCGGCGTTGCCGGCGTCGTGCCGGGGCCGTTGAGCACGATTTTCTTCCGCTCGCCGCTGGTGCCGTCGATGATGGTGATGGTGCGGTCGTCGTCCGGCAAGGATTGAGCAGTCTTGTCACCGGGCTTGTCCGGCGTTTTGTCCGCATCCTTGCCGTCGCCCTGGCGGGACCCTTCATGGTGACGGCCTGCCGTCTTCCCACCACTGCCGGGGTTCGCTGTCGTGCTGCCGAGTGAAGCGACGGCCGCAGGTTCGCCGCCGAACGGATTGTCGGCAAACAGCGCCCAGCCTGCAAAAACGAGGAGCGACAGGGCGAGCAATCCGCCCAGACCGGCAGCGATAAAGACGGGGATCATCTGGCGCCTGGACGGCGCACCACCATGGCCCGCGTCTTGATGGCGCTCATCCTGGCCGAGAGGCGTGTTCAGATCATCCGGCGCCACGGCATCGAGCCTCGCGAATCATCCGCGCAGTCTAGGGCATGATCCTGAAAAGTGGGACCGGTTTTCGGGAGAGATCAGGCTCTTACAAGGAATCGCATGGAACGATTCGCGCTCCGGGCGATCTGCGGCGCGATGTGAGGGGCAGGCGTCTCAAAAATATCCGGAAACAAAAAGGGCGGCCCTGCGGCCGCCCTTTGATGCGTCATTGCGCTGTCGGTTTTGCCGGACTGGGCGTCGTGGGCGCCTCGGCGCGCTTGCCGGCGGGCGGGAACGCGGCGTTCTCCATCGTCCCGCGCAGGAGTCCGAGCGCGGTCTGCAACGCCTTATCGTCCTTGGCTTCCGGCGGAACGTAGGACTGCGATCCGCTTTCCTCTTCGCCGGTCGCCTTGAGATGGCCACGCAGGGAGGCTTCGCCCTTGGTATCGGTCCGCGCCTTCAGATCTTCCGGCACGTCCTGCAACACCTTGATGTCGGGCTTGATGCCGACAGCCTGGATCGAACGTCCCGACGGCGTGTAGTAGCGCGCCGTGGTCAGGCGCAGCGCGCCGTTCTGCTGGCCGAGCGGGATGATCGTCTGCACCGAGCCTTTGCCGAACGAGCGCGTGCCGATCATGGTCGCCCGCTTGTGGTCCTGCAGGGCGCCGGCGACGATCTCAGCCGCCGAAGCCGACCCGCCATTGATCAGGACGATCAGCGGCTTGCCCTTGGTCAGGTCGCCGGCCTTGGCGTTGCGGCGCTGCGTTTCTTCCGCGTTGCGGCCGCGGGTCGATACGATCTCGCCGCGCTCCAGGAAGGTGTCCGAAACCGTGATGGCTTCTTCCAGAAGACCGCCGGGATTGTTGCGCAGGTCGAGAACGTAGCCCTTGAGCTTGTCGTTGGGCACTTTCGACTGAATGTCCGCGATCGCCTTTTTCAGGCCTTCCGTGGTCTGTTCGTTGAACACGGTGAGCCGGATATAGCCGACATTGTCGCCTTCCACGCGCGAGCGCACCGAGCGGACACGGATGACGTCGCGGGTCAGCGTGATCTCGATCGGCTTGTCCGAACCCTTGCGGCGGATGGTGAGCTTGATCTTGGAGTTGGGCGCTCCACGCATCTTGTCGACGGCCTGGTTGAGCGTCAGACCCTGGATCTGCTCGTCGTCAAGCTGCGTGATGATGTCGTTGGCGAGGATGCCGGCCTTGGCCGCCGGCGTATCGTCGATCGGCGTGACGACCTTGATGAGGCCGTCTTCCATCGTGACCTCGATGCCGAGGCCGCCGAACTCGCCGCGCGTCTGCACCTGCATGTCGCGGAAGCTCTTGGCATCCATGTAGCTCGAATGCGGATCGAGGCCGGAGAGCATGCCGTTGATGGCTGATTCGATGAGCTTGCTGTCGTCCGGCTTCTCGACATAGTCGGCGCGCACGCGCTCGAATACGTCGCCGAACAGATTAAGCTCCCGGTAAGTGTCGGAGGCCGCCGCTTTGGCACTCGATCCGACGAATGCAATGCGGGGCTGGGTCACAGCCAGTGTGAGTGCCACGCCCGCCGCGGCACCGAGGAGAACCAGAGTGGTCTTGCGCATCATCATCCGCGAACCTTTTCGCCTTCGCCGTTGCCTTCGCCTTTCGCCCACCATGGGCTCGGGTCGATCGGAGTTCCGTCCTTGCGAAACTCAACATACAGGACGGGTTGGCTGACATTTTGGAGGGGACGGATCGCGGCCAGCCGAGCCGCATTGCCCATCACGCCGACCGGCTCACCAGTGAGAACGAACTGGCCCGAGTCAACGGATATTTTTTCCATGCCCATCAACACCACATGATACCCGTCGCCCGCGTTCAGGATCAAGACTTGCCCATAGGAGCGGAACGGTCCTGCATAGGCGATCCAGCCGTCACAAGGTGACGTAACTTGGGCAGAAGTGCGGGTGGCGATCAAAATTCCCTTATCGACGCCGCCGACGCCATCCGCTTCTCCGAAATCACGCAGTTTGACGCCGTTCACCGGCAGATGCAGCCGGCCCCGGGCCGATGCGAAGGCGATTGCCGGCGCCATGCGCCGCGGTTCACCGTTTTCCGGCTGATTGCCGGTCTGGCCGTTTTTGGCTGCCTCTTCGTCGAGTTTCGCGATCAGATCCTCGAGGCTCTTGGCTTTTTTCGCGAGTTCGGCAGCGCGTGCACGCTGACTTTGTAGAGCATTTTCGGCCTCGCCCTGACGTTTCTGCTTTTCAGCGACGAGCAATGCCAGGCGTTCGCGATCGAGCGAGAGCGCCTTGAGATCGTTTTTCAGCGTGGCGTGTTCGGTGTCGATGGACGTCCGCACCTGCTGCAGGTTCTTAAGGTCACCCGCAAGATCCTCGGCCTGCTGGCGCATCTCCGGCAGCATCGTTCCGAGCATGATGGCGGCACGCACCGATTGCAGGGCATCTTGCGGGCTGACCAGCAGCGCGGGTGGCGGATGGCGGCCGAGCCGCTGCAAGGCGGCCAGCACTTCGGCCATCACATCGCGGCGTCCATCGAGCGAGACGCGAATTGATCGCTCGCGGACATCGAGCGGTTTGAGCCTGGCTTCGGTCTGCGTGACTTTGGTTTCGATGTCGCGCACGCGTGCGGCAGTCTCGACGAGTTGCTGGTCGAGTTTTTTACGATCCGCGCCGATTGCTGCAATTTCCGCGCGCAGCTTAGCCTGCTCTTCTTCCGAGGCGCGCTGTTCGCCGCGAATGTCCTCGAGTGTATCCTGTGGCGTCTTTTCCGGAGCGGCATCCGTGCCGCGCAAACCGGCATCTCCGGGCGCCGGCTTGACTTGCTGCAGCTGTGGCTTGGCCGGTTGTGCCGCTCGATTCTGCGCCCACGCCGGGGACGGCGCGAGAGCGAGCAAGCCGAGAATCAGCAGGGCGTGGCCGGCGCGCGATCCGGCCCATCGTTGCGGTGGAATCATGAAAGCCAGCATGCGCCGGGTGAACCGCCCCGCCAAGAGGACCATCAAGCGAGTACCATCAAGAAAGCACCGTGAGAGTGCCGCCAAGAGTTATGGGAAAACGCCGCGCCGCTGCACCTTTGCTGGCGGTCGCCCGTCAAATCTCAACGCCGGGCAATCTGGCGAAGAATCCCAGCGGTATTAAGGCCGCGCTCACGCGCGGTGATAGGGGTGTCCGCTCAGCAGCGTGGCGGCGCGATAGACCTGTTCCAGCAGCATTACGCGCACCAGTTGGTGCGGCCAGGTCGCCTTGCCGAAAGACAGCCGCAGCACGGCTTTGGCCCGCAGCGTGTCGGCGATGCCGTCGGCGCCGCCGATCATGAACACCGCTGTGCTTGTGCCGCGGTCGCGCCATTCACCGATCGTGCGCGAAAGCGTCTGGCTGTCGATGATGTCGCCATGCTCGTCGAGGACGATGGCGACGGCGTCGTCGGGCACCAGGTTGGCGACGGCGATCGATTCCTCGAGCACGCGGGTGGCGGCGTCGCGGGCACGGCTTTCGCGCACCTCGACGATTTCGACACCGCGCAGCCCGATGCCGCGGCCGGTGTCGGCCGCGCGCTTGCGGTAGCGCTCGCAGAGTTCGCGCTCCGGCCCCTGCTTCAGACGTCCGACGGCGGCAACGACGATTCGCATGAGTCGCGCCCCGTGACGTGAGATCAGTTGGCCTGACGGGTTTCCGGTTTGCTGTCCGTCCACATCTTTTCAAGATTGTAGAAGGTGCGAACCTCGGGCCGGAAGACATGGACGATGACGTCGCCCGCGTCGATGAGCACCCAGTCGCAATGCGGCATTCCTTCGACCCGCACTTGTTTCACGCCGGCTGCGTGCAGATCCTTGACGACATTGTCGGCCACGGCGCCGACATGGCGGTTCGACCGTCCAGAGGTCACGACCATGTAATCGCCGATCGCGCTTTTGCCGTCGAGATCGATGTGGATTGTGTCCTCGGCCTTCATGTCATCGAGGCTCGCGAGGACGAGGCGGAGAGTCTCCTGGGCGTCAGGGCGCGTTCTGGAGACTGTGTCGGAAGCCGGTTTTCGGCCGGTCCGAGGGAGCGAAATCGTGGACAGAGTTTCCTTATCCTTTCGCTGATGGCGCTGTCCGGGTCACCCCGGAGAACACCCTTAAGATAGGGTCAGGCGTGGTAAAATTTCAACTGTCCTTTTGGCTCGATTTGCGCCGCAGTGCGGTCGACGACAGAGGCGATTTCAACCCATGCAGGAACACCCAGGCGGGTGGGCGACGCAAAGCGAGCGTGGGCGCGGCGTATTCCGGCAGGCGCCAGCGCGCCAGCGCCTGGGCGGCCACGCTGCCATGGGCATAAAGGCTTGGCCCGAGCCGATCGACGACTGCGATCGGCAGGCTGGCGGCGATGCCCTGCCAGTTTTCCCAGCGGTGGAAGCTGCGCAGATTGTCGGCGCCCATGATCCAGACGAAATGCACTCCCGGACATCGCAGCAGAAGCTGCGCCACCGTGTCATAGGTATATTGCGTGCCCATGACACGCTGCAGGGCGCTCTCGAATCCCGTCACCACGACGCGCGGGTGATGGACCAGCGTCTGCGCCGCCGCGATGCGATCGGCAAGCGGCGTCAGGCTCCCTCGCGCTTTCAGCGGGTTTCCGGGCGTCACCATCCACCAGATGTAATCGAGTTGCAGCCGTTTCATCGCCAGCAGGCAGGCGTCGCGGTGGGCGCGGTGCGGCGGGTCGAAGGTGCCGCCGAACAGGCCGATGCGCAGGCCCGGCGCATGTGGCGGCAGCAC
>Ga0310811_10000834_pt1 | contig 39597 bp, 27 predicted proteins | sample YCmetagenome_FD_207642 | JGI IMG/M metagenome (GOLD analysis project Ga0310811, IMG submission 207642) | Soil microbial communities from experimental microcosm in Duke University, North Carolina, United States - YC | ecosystem: Engineered > Artificial ecosystem > Soil microcosm > Unclassified ... | reverse complement strand
GCTGACCGAGATGCTCGGCGAGCTGGGCTGGCAATTGAGCGTCGAAGAAACGATGCGCATTTTCGTCGGCAAGATGGTCAAGGACGAAGCGCCGCTGATCGAGGCACGCACCGGCTTTGCGATCACCCACGAATGGCTTACGCAGTTTCGCGAGCGGCGCAACACGGCGCTCGACAGCGAGCTACGGGCGATCGACGGCGCGGCCGACGCGGTGCATGCGCTGCACCGCACGCTGAACGGCCGCATTGCTGTCGCCTCGGGCGCGGACCGCGTCAAGATCGAATTGCAGCTTCTGAAGGCCGGCATCTTCGACCGTTTCGAAGGACGTATCTTCAGCGGCCACGAAATGCCGCGCAGCAAGCCGTTTCCCGATGTTTATCTGGCGGCGGCGGCTGGCCTCGGGGTCGATCCGCAGCGTTGCGCGGTGATCGAGGATACGGTCACCGGCGCGACCGCGGGCGTCGCGGCTGGCGCAACCGTGTTCGGTTACTGCCCGTCGCATCTCGGGCATTGCAGCGCGACCGCATTGCATGGCGCGGGGGTCGTGCAGGTGTTCAAGGATATGGCTGAGTTGCCGGGGTTGCTGACGGAGTGGGTTCGCGGCTGATTGGCTGGGTTGCCGATTGGGTGGGTTGCCGATCCGGGGCAGGTGTTGGCGGTTCGACGACACTCCGCGGCACGCGAGTTGGTCGATGGCGGTCAGTTGACGGGTTCGGTCATACGGTCAATTCCCGCTTGATCCCAGCCGCACGCGGTTTCGCGTTATATGGCACGGCGCGTGCAACTGGAACGCACGAGCGCGACACAAAAACGTGCTCGTTGCCCTTCCACCCTTGCCGGAGATCCATCATGACCAGCCTCATTTTTAGCGACCTGTCGCGCTGCGACGAACTCGACCGCGCCGACGCGCAGACCGTGCGCGGCGGCAACGCCTACTTCAAACGCGAAGAGCCGAACTGGTGTCACCCAGAACCGCCGCGGGTGTATGTCCCGCCGCACTCGAACCCCTGCTCGCCGCCAGTACACTATGGCTGCGAGCCGGTTCGTACGCCCGGCTGCTATCCGCAGCCGGTCCATATCGTTCCGCTGTGAGTGCGGCTGCAAGTACCGCTGTGAACGTCGCGCTTCGCAACGACGCGCGCAGCGGTGCAAGCGCTGAGGCCCGGTCTCCTGTGACCGGGCCGCAGCTTGCGTTTCACACGCTTATTCGAAGGCCGGATCGATCGGCACGCGATAGCCGACCCCGAGCCGATTGGTCTCGTTAGCCATCCCGACAATCGCGAGCAACTCGCCGAACATTTCGTCGGTCATGCCAGCGCGGCGCGCTGCCGCCGTGTGACTCGGGACGCAGTAGCCGCAGTTGTTGGTCACACTGACCGCGACGTATAGCAGTTCCTTGACGAGCGGATCGAGCGCGCCCGGCGCCATCACTTCCTTCAGACTGTCCCACGTGCGTGCGACCGTCGGCGGATGCTGGGCGATGTACTTCCAGAAGTTGTTGACATCGTCGACCTGGCGGGTCTGCTTGATGTCGTCGTAGACGGCTTTCACCGCAGGCGGCGCGTTGGTGTAGTCGACCGGTTTGGACTGGGACATGCGTTCTCCTTTTCCTGGTGGGGGAAAACCTGATGCTCAAACTGCTCACTACATACCGACCCACTCCATCCGCACCGATTCGAGTTCGCGCGGCAAACGCGGCGAAAGCGCCGCGCGGCGCGGCAACTCGACGAAGCCGAGACGCCGGTATAGATCGTATGCGCGGGTATTGCTCACCAGTACGTCGAGCACGAGTTGCTGCTGCGCGCGCTTACCGCTCGCCGTGCGTTGGCGCTGCCTTGTCGCTGCGCTCGCACGCATCGCATCGGCGAACAGCGCGGTGAACACACCAGTACCGCGCAGTCGCTCGTGCGTCGCGCAGTGCGCAATCAAGGTCTGCGCCGACTTCGGCGCCGGCAATTCGCTTTCGAGCTCCAGGCCGCGCAACAGCATGCGGATCGTCCGGAACACCCCGAAAGACAGCAGCAGCATCAGCGCGACATGGGGATCGTCGAACCACGTGTGGCGGCCGTCATGCATCGCGAGCACCGCCACCGGTCGGTCATCCGCGCTCACTGCCACGCGGTGACGTCGATACGAGAAGCGCCCGGACTTCGACGCGAACGCAAATACCAGAAAACTGATGCATGCCTCTGCCGGTTGGCCGAGAAAGAAGCCGAATTCGCGTACGCCCGACGCGAAAATCAGCGGCGCGCACGCGTTGGCATCGTCGGTACGCGCCGCGCGGAAGCGTAGCGCGACCGGGTCGTCGGCGCGCGCCGGACCAAACGTTAGGTCGCGTGTGACGCCTGGCGCCATATGCATCGAAGCCATACTAAACGACATCTTGGATTTCCTTGTCTACCCACGCCGATGCGTACTTTTTTCCTGCCACGACCAATACAGCACCATGCCGAAACCGACACAGACCGTGACGTTCAGAGGAATCAAAACATAATTCCCGCGCTGAAGAGCAACCAGAACCGCCGTCGCCGAATAGAAAAACGTAAAGATCTCGCCCGCCAGTAACACTGAATTGATACGCGGTGAGCTGGCCCGATAGCCTTCCTTGCCCTTTGGCGTCCGGTGAAAATCACCGTAGACGCCAAACAATGCACGCACGCCACCAGCGAAGTAGTACCATGCCATCGGCAAAAACATTGCAATGTATCTGTATGTGTCCCATAGGCTTTTTAGCACATTGAACGAGCCTTCCAACCGGGCGCCCCTGCGCGCGCCGAATGCATTCTCCAGACCCCAGAGCACGACCAGCCCAAAAAAGATGAGCGCGCCCCAACGTATACCTGCGCCGTCGAAATGCATCAAATATGTGAGAGGCAGACTTAGCAGTATCAGGACATAAATTGATGCAAGCAGCACTGACGAAAACATCGTGGAGATCGCATGCATCCGTTTTATCAACGGCATGCGCTGCGAGAGCATTTGCTTGGCATGCTTGAAACCGCTGTGGATCAATCCACGTCCCCAGCGCTCTCGCTGAATTCGGTACGAGCTGACGGTTTCGGGTAGCACCGACATGGAAACCACATCGCGCAAATAAGCGTACTTCCACTCGCCAAACTGTGCGCGGTATCCAAGATCAACGTCTTCGGTCACGGTCGACGCGTTCCAACCTCCTAGCGCATCCACGCACTGCTTGCGCCACACGCAAGAACTGCCGCTCAGCGACGCCATATCGCCGTCTTCGCTCAAACCCACCGTGACGTATTGCTGATGCCCCATTTCCATCGCCTGAAAGCGTGTGAGAAACGACACGTCACGATTCTCGTAACCGATACCCGTCTGCAGGAAACCCAGTTTCGGATCCTCGAAGCAAGGAATGGTTTTAAGCAAAAAATCAGCCGGCGGCACAAAGTCGGCGTCAAAGATCGCAAAAAATTCGCCGCACGACTGCTGAATGCCGTTGACCAGATTGCCCGCCTTGTATCCTTTACGATTTCTACGCTTGACCAGCCGAACATTGACGCCCCGCGCCTTGTGTTGTTCGGCACGCAACCGGGCAAGTTCGGTCGTGCTGTCAGTCGAATCGTCGAGCACCAGAATTTCGAGCAGCCCCGCTGGATAAGACAAATTGCAAGCAGCATCGATCAACCGCTCGACGACTTCCGATTCGTTATAGATCGGCAGCAGCACACTCACCGATGGCCAGGAATCGGTCTGTGCGCCGGGAGACGAATGCGCAAGCTCCGTCAATTTGCGCTGCTCGACCTTCCGCGAAATCAGGAAGACCCGTAGCTCGAGCAAAACATAAAGCGCAAAATATACGACTACGACGAGGAAAATCGCCTGGCAAAACCAGGAAAGCAACGCAAGCATTGTGATCAGCTCCTCACAGCTTCACGACGGCGCAGATTTCCTCTAACCGATGTGCCCAGGTGTGATGCTCCTGCACGTATTTCGCGCCGGCTTCGGCGCGATCGAGATCGTCCTGCGAAGGACCATGACGCAAACGCCCGAACAGTTCGCTTGTCTCTTCGTAGCTATTCACGACGTGGCAGAAATCGCGGAAATGACGGTCAACGGCTCGACTCGGGTTCGTTACCGCAATCCCGCCACACGCGATAATTTCGAGCAGGCGTCGCGAGAACATCGTTTCGGAACTCGTGACCGAATTGACGTTGATCGACACCACATGTGACTTGTAGACATTCGCGGTTTCGCGATGCGCGACTTTCCCGTGCAACCGCATCTGGCTCGTCTTCGGAAAGCGAAACTCGAGATGGCGAGACAGCCGGTCGTGATTGCGGTCGAACACGTTGATCGGCATTTCGTTGTGCTCGCAGAGTTCGAACACCATGTCGAGAAAGCGACGCCGCTCGTTCAGGATGCGCCGGTAATAGCTGCCGGTGAAACAGACTTCATTGCGCGTGAAATTGAAACCCGTGAAACTGTGAAACGCCGGTTGAAACGGCATAATCAGCGTATTCACGGGTACGTGTGCAGGCACCTGCTGGCGATAACGTTCGAGGCATTCCTCATCGGTCGTGAAGACGTAGTCGAATGCCTTCGCAACGTCGATGAACGCATCGAAAAAAGGACCGTCATCCTTGTTCCAGAACACAGTGGGAACGCCTGCCTTCCTCGCGAAATCGACCAGCTGGAAAATCGCCTTGGGCTTAGTCAGGCGCAGCAGCTTCGGCTGTTTCGCCAGTTCGTAGCGCCAACTGCCGTCCACGCCGTGAAAAGCCGATTCGACTAGCACGAAATCCGGCTTCCAATGGTTAATCACATCCCGGTAATTGCCGGGTGTCATGACGCGAACACGGCACTCCGCGGACAGACAATCGGCGGTGAAATAGTCCGTCACCAGCGCGATTTTCAGTCGGCCGAAGCGCCCCGTTCGCTCGATATCCTCGGCGACCTTTGGGTAATCGTAGACGATTGAACCCAGTTTTCTAATAACCCTGCCGACCATTCCCCTTACCCCGCACTTTTCGGTAGTGCATTGATGACAAAGTCGCGCCACGATCGCTGCGTGGTCGCGTATTCTTTTGCCCGTTCGCCCAGCGCGGCAAGTGCCGCGCGATCACTCATTGCCGCCCCAATCACGCGCGCAAGATCGGTCGCATCGCCGGCATTGAAAAACCAGCCTGCGGGACGCTCACCCATTTCGTCGCGAAACACGGGCAGATCCGGCACAATGACCGGCTTGCCCATTGCCATCGCTTCGACGAGTTTGATCGGAGGCACGATTTCGCAGACCTTAAACGGCTTGCGCGGAATACAGACCAGTGCGCAGCGACTCAACGTTTCCTGCGCCTTTTGCGGCGCCATGCGCCCCAGAAAGCGGATCTGTTCCGACAAGCCGAGCCTCTGCACCTGCGATTCGAGCGACAACCGCGCTTCACCGTCACCGATGAGGCTCACGGAAATCCTTACGCCGCGTGCGCGCAGTTGCGCCACGGCATCGATCAGCGTGTCGAGTCCCTCATAGGCCATCAACGAACCCGCATAGCCGATCGTGTCGTTCTCAATTTCACGAGACGCGAGCGATACGAAGCGCTCGGGTTCGACGCAGTTGGGCAGCAGGAACATGCGTTCTTTGTCGATGCCCCAGCGCGCGTGTGCGAAGCGGCCCAACTGCTCTGAAATCACGAACACGCGATCTGCGTGGCGCGCGACGAGCCCTTCGAGTTCGAGGCCTTGCTTGAAGCCTTGGCATCCTTCGTAGTGCGGCATGCGCGAAATGCGCGTGAGTTCCCACAGGCCGCGCATTTCATACTGAAACGGAATGCCCAATTGGCGCGCCGCCAGCAATGCCGGTAACGCGTTCACATGATTCGAAGCGGCGTGAATGACCGACACGCGATGCTGTTTCGCCCACTGCGCGACCACCCGCGCCGCCTGCATCGCATACAGCAACACCGGACGATTGTTGGCTGGTCCCGCTGCATGCAGATACCGCACTTCGCCAACCTGGGTCTCTCCGCTTACGGCATCGTGCAGCCGATCGATTCGATCGTGCGGATAACCGGGCCGTGTCATTGCATGCACGCGCCCGCCCGCCGACGTCATTGCGCGAATGACCTCGTGCGTGCGCGTCGTGTAACCGCTCGTGTGGTATGGCAATGCGCTTGCTGCGACATATAGGAGCCCTCCACCATCAGCGTCGAATAACCGAGCGGGAGCACGCCGTTTTGCCTTGCGATCCAGTGTGCGGACCGTCAGCCATCGGCTCAGGCCCAGGTACGGTTCGCTAACGAACGTTTGCAGAGAATCGAATGCGCTGCTCATGCCCGCACGATTCCCTGTTGCACGAGTTCCGCGCGCGCGATATCTACCGTTGCCGACATTTTGATCTTGCCGCGTGCGTGCAGATCAAGGAATTCGGCGGTCGTGATCACGTCGTAGTCTTTTGTCAAACGACGCAAGAGCTTGCGATACCCCTCGACACGTTGATCGTCGCGATAGGTGGCGTAGCCCTTTTCATCCCAGTACAGCAGCGACCACGAATGCAGCAGGAAAATGGAAAACGTCGGGCTCCCGCTGAACGCATCAAGCAGCAATTTCCCCCACCACGGACGGAAACGGAAATACGGCGACTCCGGATACGTGAGGCGCGCCCACCATTCGTCCTTACCCACCTTCGGCAAGATCTTCTTTTCCGTCATCGGGACTTCGATCACACCGTTCGACCACGTGTACGGCAGATTCGTCGGCTCGCTAAAAATGGCCTGTTTCGCGTGCACGGCGCACATCGAATTGTTGAACGACGCCCGCACGCCCGTGGCTTTGAGGGCGCGTATCGTGGCCGCATTCCAGCGGAACGAACCTGCCCGGTGCGCGAGAACCGGCTTGCCGGTTTGCTCCGAGATAAGGCTGCCAAAATGTTTGATGACGAACTCGGCGCGTGCGTCGTCGGTATATTGATTCATATACTGCGGACGGCGCGCGAGTCCATGCTCGGCCCAGAACGAATCAGGCAAATATTCCGGGTGCGTGTGTAGTTGCACGTCCTGCCCCACGGAATCGAGCCAGCGCACGACTTCGCGCGTTTCTTCCAGATACGACCATGCGCCGCATTGATCGACGAAATAGACGTGCTTGGCGCCGAACTCGTCTCCGATCTCGGCCATCTCACGAATTCCCGCGGTTCCACGTTCGTGTACGCCCCACATGAGCCGCTTGACGTGATCGTGCGACGCGCGTTTGGGCAGCGCTTCGGTATCGACCGTCAACATGGCATAGCGATTCTTTTGCATCTTTCTCAGCTCAATTTCAGCAATGCGCGCCATTCCGCGTCGCTGGCTAACCCAGCGCTCAGCGGCAAGACGGTCGCATCACGGTAGCGCCACGCGAGATACGCCTGCTTTCTCTGCTGTAGCGATGGGCCCTCGCCGCTCAATGACGGCACATATTCCACCAGCCAACCCAGCCGGGAATAAAAGGCGAAATCGGCGATATCCGTCACCAGAACCGGCGCCAGATCATCGCCGCCCTGAAACTTTTTCGACCAGCCTTCGCACGCGGCGCGCAACTGATGACGATCGGCGCCGAGGGCCCAGATCATCACTGTCTTTACATCGGCCGAAACCGGTCTGTGCTTTAGAGTTGGCAGCCACGGATATTGCGTTACGTGCGGCGAAATCAGACCTGCCGACGCCAACAGGTGGCGAATGCGCCGCCATACCCGGTCTTGCCATGAAGACGGCGACTTTTTCCCGAGCAGGTCGTAACGAACGAGCAAATCCCATTCGGGTTTGGCTGCGAGCGCCTTCACTTCACGCCGCAATGCTTTGGTTTCCGCAATCACGCTCACTGCATGCGCTCCCGTCTTGCTGCCAAAGCAAGGATCTTCTCCGCGGCCAACACGGCGCCATTCATCGGAACCGGTGCGCGTTCGGCGGGCGTGGCGTTCAGCATGCCGAGCAGTTTGCTCACCGCGGCCTCGCGTTCGTTGTCCGTCTCGCAGGCCGAGACGACGGCCGGCATGGCGTCGGCAACCATGTGCGCTCGACGCACCTGATCATCCGCGAGTTGCGCATTGGGCACGAGCAGTGCAGGCACGCCCGCCTGCACGAGTTCGCAGCAGGTGTTGTAACCGGCGGCGCCGACAAAGGCGTCGAACGCACGCAAATACCGCGCGAGCGGATAGATCGTCAGTGGCATCACGCCGGCCGGCAATTCGATGTCGCGCACGGAAATCGGCGCACGCACCCAGACTACGTTGAAACCCGCGGCCTCGAACTCACGAATCAGACCGTGCCCGATTCCTGCGACGTCCTTCAGGTTGCCTGGCCCGAGCGCGAACAAGACGAAGCGGCCGTCTTGTGGAAGATTCAACGCCTCGCGCGCTGCAGCGCGGTCAAGCAACTCATCGTCTTCGAGTACGCACACCAGCGGTACGAGCGCACGCGTGCCCCCGCCTTCGAGCGGCGTCTCGCCTTCTTGCGCGCCCAATTCCCCGGGCTGGATCACGAGATCGAAACGCGACTCGTCCACGGAGACCGTCTTGCCGCCTTCCTTGAGCAAGCCACGGTTCGACCAGACCAGTGCTGGCGAGCCGAAGGTCTCGCACGTCGCCAGAAACCCTTGAAATGGCCAGGTGCCATCGAAGACGATGACGTCGGGACGTACGCGTTCGAGCATCATGCCGAAACGTACAGCCAGCTCGCTATTCCACGCAAACGTGGAGCTCGACGACCAGTATGGCGAAACGAAGTAATCCGCCTCGAATCCCATCTCTTCGATAAGCTCGATGGCCGACGCCAGGGAAAAGAACACCGGTCGAGCACGGCCGCGCAACCGCCGCGCATAGGAAAGACAACGATTCAGATGGCCCATGCCTGAGCCATTCACGTTGAAGAACAGAATGCAGGGAAGCTGCGAGTCGATTGAGTCGTTGCGAGCCGGTTGCGGATCGTTCATGCGTCGCCGCCGAACAGATCGCGCGTGTATACCTTGTCCGCCACGTCTGTCAGATCGGCCGTCATGCGATTTGCGACGATCACGTCGGCTGAACGCTTGAATTCAGCCAGATCGTTGAGCACCGACGAATGGAAGAAACTCGATTCGTGCATCGCCGGTTCGTAGACGATCACTTCCACGCCCTTCGCCTTGATGCGTTTCATGACACCCTGAATGCTCGACGCGCGGAAATTGTCGGAACCGGCTTTCATCACTAGCCGATAGATGCCAACCACCTTCGGGCTGCGCTTGAGCACGCTCTCGGCGATGAAGTCTTTGCGCGTGCTATTCGATTCGACGATGGCGTGAATCAGATTTTGCGGCACATCGCTGTAATTCGCGAGGAGTTGCTTCGTGTCTTTTGGCAGACAGTAGCCACCGTAGCCGAAGCTCGGATTGTTGTAATGCGAGCCAATGCGTGGGTCGAGACACACCCCCTGAATGATCTGGTTCGTATCGAGGCCGTGCTGCGCTGCGTAGGTGTCGAGCTCGTTGAAATACGCGACACGCATCGCGAGATACGTATTGGCGAACAGCTTGATTGCCTCTGCTTCAGTGCTACCGGTGAAGAGCGTGGGAATGTCCTGCTTGAGGGCGCCCTGCTTGAGCAGATTGGCGAAGACTTCAGCGCGCGCCGAACGCTCGCCGACGACGATACGTGACGGGTACAGATTGTCGTACAGCGCTTTGCCTTCACGCAGGAATTCCGGCGAGAAGATCAGATTTTGCGTGCCCAGCGTTTCGCGCGTGCGCTCCGTATAGCCGACCGGAATGGTCGACTTAATGACCATAACCGCTTGCGGATTGACTTCCTTCACATCGCGAACGACGCTTTCAATCGAGCGGGTGTTGAAGTAGTTCGTTTCCGGATCGTAGTCGGTCGGCGTGGCGATGATCACGTAGTCAGCATTCGCGTAGGCTTCGACCTTGTCGAGCGTGGCGCGGAAGTTGAGCGACTTGTGCGCGAGGAATTCTTCAATCTCCGCATCTTCGATCGGCGATTCTTTGCGGTTGAGCATCGCCACCTTTTCCGGAACGATGTCCAGAGCGATGACCTCGTTATTCTGAGCGAGCAATACAGCGAGAGAAAGACCGACGTAGCCTGTGCCGGCGATTGCGATTTTCATTGGCTTACCTTATAAAACCTGTCGACGCGGGCTGGATTTGTATCGTTTCGCCCGATGCGACGCTCTATTCACAACCAGCATATTTGATGTTTTTCGCATACGCGCAGAGTTCATTCCCTGCGCGAAGCTTGTATTTTGTTACCAGCCTCAATTCAGCGACCAAGGCTTTTCAGCACGTCCCCTGTCCATGATCCCTTCACTGCACGATATCAGGGAAAAGCGGCATTGCAACGGACAACGTCTCGACATATTCCAAAAGCGCACCTGTACCAACCGGAAATTAATCGATCACTCGGAGCGTTGACAACCGGGATATCAAACGAAATACTAAAGATCAACGCATCAAAACCCGTCAATCTCGAAGCGCCCCCACAACGCACGCCCCAAAACCGAGCCGCCATCTTATCATTTTGAGCGTTGGCAAAACTGCCTGCCCAAGTCGGATTCCGTGGGTGACGCGCTACACAGACTCCGCTGCATCAAGCTGGATGCCCTCCCCGGCGAGCCGACTGTAACGCTTCGCCAATATGGGCCGATTTAACTTCCTCAAATAGTTGTCGATAAACAACATGCAGCAATCGCGATTTCGGCGATCGACGACGACGTACGCGCAACAGTTGACGTAAGTGGGCTGAACCGAAGCCCTATCTTTGGGAGCAGTGATCGTATAATTGCCTCACCAGGAAGCTGCCGGGACGCCCTCCCATCGGCTCCGACAAGTCGTGGCTCGCATCTCGCAACGCGTCAACGGCTTCTGATTGAAGTTGCATGCCTGATCACCCGGAAATAAGCATACGCTTGGAGCTAGTAATGGATGTAGAAGTGGGGAAATGCGTCTATCGCCTTCTGTGCAACGATGGAAGCATCATTGAAAATCCCCGTATAGACGGACTCGAGGTCGAATTTCTAGGACGTCTCGGAGGCGTCGTCGAGATCGAAGAAGAGTCTATTTTCCGCAACACGCGGATTTCGGCGGGCGGTGCTGCACTGATCACCATTAAGAAAACGCACTCCAAAGGTATCAAAAATACCAGGATCGAAACTGCCTGCCCGTGCAAATTCAAGCAACTCTTCATCGATCAGGGTTGCTCCATCGAGGGGGCACGCTTTGCGTTGGTGAACGATGCAAATCTTTCCGTTTCCATTGGAAAAGATTGCATGATGAGTTCCGACATTCTTTTCCGTGGCGCGGACGGACACACCATCTTTGACGTTGCGACGGGTGAAGTATTGAATAGATCTACCCCTATTGTCGTTGGTGACCACGTCTGGATCGGTGCCGGAGCGACCTTTCTTAAGGGTGCTCAGATATCCAACAACGTAATTGTGGGTTCGAACACGTTGCTCTCGCGAAAGTTCGAGGAGGAATTCGTCGCGATCGCTGGTACGCCCGCACGCGTGGTCAAAACGGAGGTCAACTGGGATCGCGCAAGAATTCCAGAATATGAATTGGCGATGAGTCGCAATCGACATCACGACAACAGATAAAAACCCGAGCTGGTCAGATGATAATTTCTTATCCGGCCAGCTCGATCTGTCAGATTAATAAGTGAAGGTCGCGAGGGACTTATTTGACTTCTCTCACGTAGTTCACAACGCTGTCCCAATTGACAAACTTTTTGGCAGGTGCGCCGCACCAGACCTTAACAGCCAAGTTCTCCGCTTCCGGATCAACACAACTCGCCTCTGCAAACACCGGTCCAGCGTTGCAAGTGCTCCAAACGTGCGGCGTATATTCATGCTGCCCTGCGGCTGCGCGCGTCTGGTCGAACTTGGCTTTCGAATGTTTAAATTCTGTGTGGGTTTCCTGCCCTAACGCAAAGGGCTTGATGAAGTCTACGGCAAGCTTGAGTGACGCGCCCGACTTTGCTTGATAACCGTACCAATCGTGATTGCGTTGATGCGCAACACACGCAAGCGTCAGCAACGGCTGGACGCTAAACAGATGGTAATGCATTGCGTCTCGCAGATCGAAGTCGATACTCTTCCCATCCGCCTGGAAACTGGTATTCATCTGTTCCCTAAACCCGTCTTCGACGGCATTCCAGAGGTCATTATCTTGAAGCACAGTGGCAACGAGTCCAACCGTTTTAAGGCGATGACTCTGCCAATTCCCGCAAAGATGCCTGGAGTCGTTCCAAGTGGTTATCGCCATACTCCTCAGCCAGTTGTCTACCGTGACGCGATCGCGTGGAGCAAACTGGTTCCGCAAAATGTCATAACCTACGATTAGCGGCTCAAGGGTCGTTTCGTTAATAGGATCGCCGTCGGGTCGATTCTCACGAGCCCACGCGAGAATGAAATCTTCTCCCTTTTGAGCATACTTCCCATCCTGACTGACGAGCCACGCCCATGCCAAAGCCGAGATCTTGGGCATGTCCTTGAGCGCGACTTCCGTCTCCATCTTCGCCGGGTCCGAGTCAAGACGACCTTCGCCAACAATGACTGAGACAGGATGCGGAACGTCCTTGAGCGCGCCATTTGCAACCTTGACTATGCCCTTGTACTGAGTCGCGGCCTCCTGATCTCGCCCAATCAGTTGCCTCAGAGTGTCAGCCTCAGCACCGTTCAGACTGACCGGCCCTGCCCAGGCTGCGCTGACTGACACCGCATAAGCGCACAGCACCACCACCAAGTTTCGTGCGAGCATCAAGCGTCCCTATTCAATAAGTTCATCCGAAATCTCTGCTCCCCAAGCAAGCAACGGCGGACATAATCAAGCAAAAAATACACGCGAAATCGAGAGCGATTTTGGGCGTTCGCCAATTACAAAAATTGACCACTTCGGATCGATCAAGTTTCCTCGAAGGTTGCTCATCAATTGTCTGTAGTCAATTTTTTATTTTTGGCGCAGAGCAACTGATATGCAGTGCAAAAATAGAATTCACTGCACATCGACCTCCGCTCACACCAACGACTTGTACTTCGCAAACGCCGACCCGATCACCTGATGCATGTCGTAGTACTTGTATTCAGACAGCCGTCCGCCAAACACAACCTTGTCTTCTTTTTCCGCAAGCTCGCGATACTTCGCGTAACGGTCTGAGTTAACCTCGTCGCCGACCGGGTAGTACGGAACCTTGCCATTTGCCCAAGTCGCCGGAATCTCCTTCGTGACCACCGACTTCTCGCTCTTGTTGCCCGGCGCGAAATGCTTGTGCTCGATAATACGAGTCCAAGCCACGTCAGAATCGCCGTAATTGACAACCGCGTTACCCTGGTAGTTGTCGGTATCTTCCACCCAGGTCTCGAAATCGAGGGTGCGATATTCGAGTTCGCCGAATTGGCAATCGAAATAGTCATCGATCTTGCCAGTGAAGACGACGGTCTTCGCTTTCGCATTCCACGCTTCACGATCAGCAAGATAGTCGACACCGAGCTTCACCTCGATGCCTTCGAGCATGTTCTCGAACATGGCCGTGTACCCATCTTCGGGCACGCCCTGGTACTTGTCATTGAAGTAGTTGTTATCCCACGTCAGACGCACAGGCAATCGCTTGATGATCGACGCCGGCAAATCCTTCGGGTCGCGCATCCACTGCTTTGCCGTATAGCCGCGAATCAGCTTTTCGTAGATATCCGTGCCGACTTGCGACAGCGCCTGCTCCTCGAGATTGCGCGGTTCGCGGCCTTGAAGATCGAGTTTTTGCGACGCGATCTTCTCTTTCGCTTCGTGTGGCGTCTTCACACCCCACATGTGGTTGAAGGTGTACATGTTGAAAGGAAGCGAATAAACCTTCCCATCCGACACCGAGATCGGCTGATTCCGGAAGTTATTGAAACGTGCAAAGCGATTCACGAACGACCAGATCCGCTCGTCGTTACAGTGAAAAATATGCGGCCCGTAGACGTGGACCTGAATTCCTTCCTTCTCTTCCGTGTGACAGTTGCCCGCAATGTGCTCGCGTTTGTCGACAATCAGGCAGGTCTTGCCATCGTCGGCGGCCAGACGTGCAAAGGTAGAGCCGAACATACCGGCACCAACGATCAGATAGTCATACATTGTGGGTTTCCTCTTCTTGCCGGCTTGCCAGCAGATCTAATAATTTTGCCTTCCTGGCCTCGTACTGAGACTGCAAATCCTCGGGAACGCGATCCTTCACCCATTTCACGAGGTTGCTGGCGAATTCGTTCCAAACGTCGATCAGATAAGTGCCGTTCGCGTGATTGACGATGCGATGGTGAGTAAATTCCAACGCATCGAACGCAGCCAGACGCCGATGATCCGAAACATTGGTGATTTGCGACCGTTGCTCGAACTTGCGGTGCGTGCACACCTCACCTTCGCCGTAACCAATGCTGTTGGCTGCCAGCAGGCTTTCCCAATGGAACGCAATGTCGTTATGAACCACCGTTGCGCCAAAAAAGATGTTCGCGTCGTGAAGCAACTCTGTCTTGATAATCCGATTCCACGGATAGTTGATCAGCGACGATGCGATACGGCGCAGCTCGTTGTTGTCCTTGGCGTGACGGAAACTCTCCCACAACGCTTTGTCCGCATTAAACATGTCACGAGCCTGGTTCTTCTCGTGGTATTCGATTCTGTATTTCATGAAATACAGGTCGTTGCAGTGCCGCTTCGCTTCGATAACGGCCTTGCCAAGTTGCTCGCCATCGACAACGTCGTCCGCGTCAAGGAAGAATGTGTAGAGCCCCGTGCACAAAGGAATCACAGCGTTGCGCGCGCGCCCCGCTCCGCGATTTTTCTGCTGGAAAAAATGCAGATTGTCGTGCTGCTTCTCGAGCTTGCGGCAGATCTCTGCGGTGCGGTCCTGTGAGCCGTCGTCGATCACGAGGACATCGGTCGTGATGCCCGGTACATTCAGTACGCAGTTGATCGTTTCCTCGACGAACATCTCGCAGTTGTACGTCGGAATCACGATGGTCAGGTCATGCTGAGCATAACCTTTGTAAAACTCCTCGATACGACTATTGAAGTTCGAACGAAGGTTCTTTGCGGGCAGCCGTTTCTGATTTTTCGATACGATCTGGGCAATGCGTTTACCGATAATTGCCTTGACCTCTTCGCGCTCCTGACGCTGCGAAATCCAGCTGCTGCGATAACAGAAATCATAGAACTCGTCGACGATCAGCTGATCTTCCGGCAAGTCCACGTGACCGGCCAGGAAGCAGCCGATGGTGTTGATATGGCTGCACATGGCCGCGAGCTTGAAATCGGCTGCACCCATCGTTTGACCTTCACGCGCCATCCGATGGTAGCTGATAATGTCATTGATCTTGACGAGAGTGCCATGTGAGGCGAGCACAAACCAGTGAAGCGGATTATCTTCGTAAAAGTAATCGCCTTCAGGGTACGCAATCTGATTGTTTTCCAGAAATGCTCGGCGATAAAGCTTTCGCCACGGCACCGGCGAAGTGCGGAATACCTCGGGAGCAGACTTGGCCGTAAAAGGCTTATCGTTCGGAATCTGCTCGAACATCTGCAGATCGTACGCTTCCGAATAGTGGCGACTGTGCTCGACGAACGTCCGGAACCCACCAATGACGATGTCTGCGTTATGCCGTTCAGCAGCGGCGACCATGTTCTCGAACGCCGTCTCTGTAATCCAGTCGTCACTGTCGACAAAGCCGATATACGTGCCCGTCGCAGCGCTGATACCGATATTGCTCGGAATGCCCGCGCCGCCCAGCGTGTTGTGATCAAGATGAATCACGCGGATGCGGCTATCCAGTTCCGCGTGCATTCTGATGATTTCCTTACCATTATCGGTGGAAGCGTCATCGACAACAATCAGCTCGAAGTTGCAATAAGTCTGATAACGGACCGACAGGATACATGCATCAAGATACGGCCCCACATTAAAGACCGGCATGACAATTGAAATTTTTGGCCCGACGTGGCTCATTTCGCGACGCGGCTTTCGCACTGCCGGAATTGCGGGCGCATCAAGGCCAAGCTTTTCCTCAGCCCACGCAATATTGAATTCGGCGAACTTATACAGCGGATCGTTATTCGCGATTTTTTTGTACTCCCTGATTGCACCGGCGAAATCGCCAGCGCGGATCAGGTCGTTTCCCTGCTTGATACTCATCACTACCCCGTTAGGACAGACGCTGCTGCATTAACCGAATTAAAGTTTCGCCGTGAAAGATCGACGACCGTTGGGCACGATATTGCGAAAAATTCAACGTGGACTATCTTTCCGATTTTAACATGCCGCCCGTTAGCTCATTGAGCCGGCTCTTAAGCTCCTGAAGCTCTTGCATCAATTTCAACGGGTGAGCATTTGCGAACCGTTCACTCATATATGCAATGTTCGCGCGACGCAACAACGGGGAATCGCGCATCCATTCTTCCTTCTGCTCATAAATGCGCAGCACTCGATAACCAAATGACTGCAAGAATTGATCAACTTCCGCGAAATAGGTCTGCTGCGTTCCAGAACGATTGAAACCGACCTCGATATAAATAATGTCGACGCTTTGGCTCTCGAACAATTTGCGTGCACTCGCGAGCACGTCCATTTCCTTGCCTTCGACGTCGATCTTGAGTAGATTTATCTTGCCGTCGGTGAAAATAGGAGCCTGACTATCAAGGCTCACGCAGCGCGCGGTAAACACGTCGCCTGGCCCACTTTCGGACACGAGATCAACCGACAAAGCTTTGGTCATGCTCTTTGCTGGGATGAAGCGATGCGCATCGCTCGATTCAGCAATTGCGAGGTTGTACGTGTGCACGACCGGACTGTCGGACCCAGCGATCTTGCTCGTGAGTTGCGCGTAGCTGTTCGGATTGGGCTCGAACAAATGCGCTTCGTGAATTCGGAACTTCTTGCTCAAACGCTTGATCTTCAGGAACACGTCGCCCACATAGGCGCCGACGTCAACGTAGATAATCGCCTTGCCGTTAAAGAACAACTCCAGATCGGACAGCAAGTCGTCGATATCAGCGTCGCCCTTGTTCGCTTTGGTAACGATCGTCTGCTTCAACTTCTCTAGCGCAGCTTTTTCCTGCTCCAGCTTGACCTTGGCCTGCTTCAATGACGTCAACTCGCGCTCACGCTCTTCGGCTACGCGCACTTGCGTCTCGCGTCCTTCGATCAGCGACTGCTTTTCCTGCTCCAGTTTCGTCTTGGCCTGTTTGAGAAGATCGGTCTGGCGGGTGCGCTCCTCCACCATCTTTGTCTGAGCGTTCTGCGCAGTCGTCAACGCGTGTTTTTCTTGCTCTAACTGCGCTTTTGTTTGCTTCAGCGCGTCGAGTTCCTTCGTACGTTCCGCGACGACACCAGATTGCACCTCGTGCTTGACCGTCAGCGACTGTTTTTCCTGCTCCAACAGCGCCATTGTCTCTCGCAGCGCGCCGAGTTCTCGAATACGTTCTTCGGCGATGCGACGCTCCACTTCGTGCCTGACTTCCAACGTCCGCAGTTCCTGCTCGACGGTCGCCTTTGCGGCTTGGAGAGAGTCCAGGTCCCGCGCGCGTTCTTGCGCCTCGCGTGCCTGCGCTTCAAGCTGCGCATTGATGCGCTCCAAAGTCTCGCGCGCGCGTTCTTGCGCCTCACGCGCCTGCGCTTCGAGCTGCGCATTGACGCGTTGCAGGCTCTCGCGCTCGGCAAAACCCTGCTCCAGTTCTTCCTGAATCAAATGAAGATTTGACAGCAGCGACTCGTTGTCGCCGCTCTTCCGAATCGACGCGTCAAGCGCGTCGCGCAATTCAGTTTCGCTTTGATCGCGCTCTGCGACTAGAACCGCGTTCTCCTTCTGCAATTGTGAGTTTGCCCGCTTGGACGCTTCGAGTCCGTGCTTGCATTCGTCCAGCAAACGCGCCTGCGATTCGTAGCGCGCCGATAGTGTGGATTTTTCCTGCTCCAGCTTCGCCTTGGACTGCTTCAGCTCCACAACCTCGCGCGCCCGGTCAGTTGCGAGCCTGGACTGTTGATCACGTTCGCGAGCGAGATCGTTCAATTGCTTGTCGGCAGCCGCACGACGCTCCACAAACGCGGTTTTCCGCTTCGCTTCACTGTCGCGCACACGCTTTGCTTCATTGCGAAGTTGTTTGGCCTGACGAGCCTCAGACTCGCTGAATTGGGTGTCGACAGGCAACAATTCGAGCATGGCCTCCGCCTCGACGACGTCGCCAGCCTCATGCAGTCTGAACGCCAGCCACTTCAGACGAAACGCCTTCGGATCGAGGTCATAGGCACGGCGAGCGGCTTCCGCCGCATTTGCGCGATCGCCTTTTCCCAAGTGTCGTGCGAGTGCCGTGTAGCCTTGGGCTTGCATCGCAGGAGCGATGGACTGTGTAGCCATCACTTTTTCGACAGCGTTGAATCCATCGCTTTGCCAGGCAGCGGTGATCTTACTGAAATCCTTGCCGCCCAGCGCTGCCGGCGGAGTCCGACGAGTCGATTGACGCCATATCTTGACGAGCTTGCCGGGCACCGAAAGAAGCGAACCGGGTGCATCGACGCCCTCGATAAGTATGTTGCCTAGCCGAGCGCTCAATGCGTGATTCGATTCGCGCTCGTGAATCTTCTTCTGCACTTCGACGAGCGCCCGCAGACGTCGGTTTTCAGCGTGCATTTCCGGCAGCTCATCGGCGACCCAATCGTTCGCAATTGTGGACGCATTCGCGACGCCGGACTTCGAACTGGTCGTCAGTTTAGGGGCGGCAGGTTGGACCCTGGAATAATTCCGCTCCAACTCCTCTTGCGCGTGATGAAGCTGGACGAGCAACAGCTCGTTCTCCTGCTGAAGTTCCGAGGCGCGGGATTCGAACGCTTCTTTGGTACCAGTATTGTTAGCCATGTTTCTTCTCCCAGACGCCGCGGGTATCGATGAGTTTTTGAAAACGAGTCAATTGTGGAGAAATGTTCTTGAACTGCGAGTGGTCGACGAGCAGCACAAGCACACTCGCACGCTCGATCGCGGCGCTCAAATCCATCTGCGCTACGCGGCGGTCCGTCAGGCACTCGGGCAGGCTTTCCAGATTAGGTTCGACTACAAAAACCTTGCCTGCGTGACGGCCTGCCAACGCCTCTGCAATGTGCAGAGCCGGGCTTTCCCGCAAATCGTCGATGTCCGGTTTGAACGTGAGACCGAAGCACGCAACGCTGATGTCTGTCGCCGTCATGCCGTGCGTTTTCAGTTCCGCGATTGCTTCATCGACTTTCTGAACCACCCATTTGGGCTTCGTATCATTGACAGAGCGCGCGGTCGCGATCAGCCTGGCGGTTTCCGGCGCGCTGTTCACAATGAACCACGGATCGACAGCAATGCAATGACCGCCCACGCCACAACCCGGTTGCAGAATATTCACGCGCGGATGCCGGTTTGCAAGACGGATCAGTTCCCACACATCGATGCCCTGGTCGTCGCAAATCATCGACAGTTCGTTGGCGAATGCAATATTCACGTCGCGGAAACTGTTCTCGGCCAGCTTGCACATTTCGGCCGCGCGCACCTGCGTCACCACGCATTCGCCCTGCACGAACGACTTGTAAAGCGCGACTGCCGTCTCCGAGCATTTGTGCGTCATGCCACCAATCACGCGGTCGTTGGCAACGAGTTCGTGCACGATGCGCCCAGGCAGCACCCGCTCCGGACAGTAAGCGATGCGAATGTCGGAATCGTTGCCGGCCTGCTGTGGAAACGTCAGGTCGGGACGCATCTCGGCCAGCCATTGCGCGAGCTTTTCCGTGGTGCCCACTGGCGACGTAGATTCCAGAATGACGAGATTGCCTTTTGCAAGCACTGGAGCGATCGATTTAGCCGCGGCCTCGATGCAACTCACGTCGGGCTTCTGCTCGGCTGTCAACGGCGTCGGCACCGCAATGACGAACGCATCGGCGGACTCGGCTTGCATGGTTGCGCGCAAATAACCGGCGCCAACCGCCGCCTGAACCAAAATATCCAGTTCGGGTTCGACGATATGAATATTGCCCCGATTGATGGTATCCACGACGTATTCGGAAACGTCGACACCGACCACTCGCATCTTGCGCGACGCGAACAACGTCGCCGTCGGCAAACCGATATAGCCCAGACCTATTATTGATATTGTGTTCACGATGCGTTCACCAGAGTTTCGCGAATGCGCTGCGATGCTGCGCCGTTACGCCGACTTTCTTCTCGATGCCCTGATTGTCGGTCAACAAATTGACCCGAGACGCCGTTTTGGTCGCCTGCGGGTCGTTTTCCGACGACAATCAGGGTTCTCATGCTTTGCCGATCTCAGTCCACGTGATCGAGGATGATGCTTTCGAGCAGCTTGATCACGCCGATCAATGACAGCGCGATTAGCAGCGTGATCAGCACGTTATAGAAGCGTTGCGGCTCCATCGGATAGGATGGCGTGGTCGGAGACTGGAGAATCGAGACCATTTTAAGTTTGCGCGCCGCGTCCATCCGCCCTTGCTCCAGGGAAGAAAGTGCAGTTTTATAGAGGTCTTGCGTGAAATTGACCTGCATTTGCAAACGCTGGAATTCTTCAACCGTGTAATTGAGTGTCCGACTCTTAGGCGACGCCAGTTCGGCACGCTTCAGCGCAATCTGCTGCTCCAGCGCAGCAAGATTCTTCTTAAGCATCACGACGGTCGGCTGATTCGGACTGAGGTTTGCAGGCAGCGAGGCAATCTGCGTCTGAATGTCCGTCTTCTGTCCTTCCAGTCTGTCAATAATGGTATCCATATTGCCCGCCGTGGACGCAGGCGCCGCCAACCCCTTCTCATTCTGGAAGTTCAATACGTCCCGCGATGCATCGAGGAAGCGATCGTGTGCGAACGTGACTTGCTTTTGCAGAAAGTCCACTTGCGACTGTGCGAGTTGATGTCCAAGTTCGTTCATATGCTGCTCGCCCAACTTGACCATCAGGACAACGATCGCCTTGGCGGTTTTCGCGTCGTAGGCCTCGGCCTGAATGCGCAATACACCGCTGTAGTCGTCGTATTCAACGTCGACACGGTTTAGCCAGTATTGGAAGAACCATTCTTCCGGCCCGTCCTTAAACCACATACGGGAGATGGGGTCGCGGTGCCAATTGCTGTAGTGCGAACGCAGATCGATAGCAGCGTCCAGTTTGTCAAGCATGTCCTGGGACAGCAGATACTCACGCAAAAGGAGTTGATCCGCGCTATTGGCAGTCCCCGCGGCGGTGCTGAGTGCAGGAATTGCGACGCTCGGCCCATTAACCTGGTCCGTTCTCTGGATAATCACTGTCGCTTGCGAAACATAGCGATCAGAAGCCACGAGTGCCCAATATGGCACCGAAACGATCGCGACGATGACCACCAAGCGAATGATCAGCTTAAAGAGCCGCAGGGAAAACAATGTGCTTTTTACTTTATCGTAGGCTGCAGTCCATCTGCCGGATGAACGCCAATTTTCGATTGATGCTGTTTCTTTCATGGGAGAAGTTTCGTTTTATAGGCGTTCAATCCTTGCTCCAGATCGTCGAACCAATATGCTTGGCCCTCGTCGATCCAGATCGCCGACTGACAAAATTGTTTGAGCGTCGCTTCGTCGTGGGAAACCATGATCACGCTTGCGCGGCTCGTTCTGTTTTTGAAGGCTTCAGCAGCCTTTTTCCTGAATCGGGCGTCGCCGGCAGCCGTGACTTCGTCCGAAATAAAAACGTCGAAGTCAAACGCGAGCGACAACGCAAACTGCAGGCGCGATCGCATCCCGGAGGAATAGGTCGTGACAGGCTGATCGAAGGCGTCCCCCAACTCTGCAAAGCTCTGAATGAACTCCAGTCTGTCCTGAAGTTCGTCCTGATGTCCGTGCATGCGACAAACAAATTTTGCGTTCTGGCGTCCGCTCAGCGTTCCTTCCAGCCCTCCCGCACCCATGGGCCACGAAACCTTGCATAGGCGTTGAACGCGGCCCTTATTCGGAAAATCGATACCGCCGATGATTCGTAAAAGTGTCGATTTCCCCGCGCCGTTGCGTCCAATCAGCGCGACACTCCTCTTTGGAGGAATGGCCATGGTGATGCCGCGTAGCACCCACTTTCCTGCTCCATGCTCGGACACGTAACGCTTATGAACATCTTCGATGAGAATCACCGCATCACCAGTTTTTTGGAAAAACGCCTGTACAGAGCCAAGCCAAGCAAATTAAGCCCCAGCGCCCATGCGTACAAGTAGCCCAACCTGATCCCTTCCATGGTTCGGTACGACGGCATAAAGCCCTGCCTCATCAGTTCGAGACCATTCACGATGGGATTTGCGGCAAAGATGTACTGATAGGGTTCCGGCACGAGGATCGACAATGGAAGCAATGCTCCCGATATGTAATAGAGCGGCAAATAGATGATTTTGAAGATGTGGTCAAGTTCGCGCACGAAGCGCATGGCCACTGACGTGACCAGACCGAAGCCCAGACCAAGCAACCACAGCCCAATGACGCTCGCCATCACCATCAGCGGATCTCGGGGCAGCCAGACGGGATTGAGAAGGTCTGGCGTGATCGCATGGCCTGTGGCAACCACGATGCACATCAGGACAAAAGCAACTGGCACCATCAGGAACAGTTCCAGGACTGCCCGGACGATGGCGACATCGAAAGGCTTCACTTGTCGATAGGCGAAGAAGGCCTTGTTTGAGTCGACCCCATGCAGCACTTGAGTCCACGTGCGACGCCAGAGCAGAAACCCGATGAAGCCGGCGATAATCCACATGTTGATTCCAATACCGCCCACCTGCCGAATATGGAGCGTCTCGAATCCGAATGCGTGAAGCGATATATAGATAATCGGTTCCAGCAGCAGCCAGAACCAAGCCGCGCGCGCCTCGAATAGGCGATCCAACGCCTCCCTTAAAAACAGGGCACGCCAGACAGCCAACGTGACCTCAAACGGAGTACGAACTTTTTCCGTCATAACCCACTACTGGAAATCATGAGTAAACGTCACCGTCGGATCGGCCACCATGACGACATACGTCAGGAACTTGCGGAATTCCGCGCCAGGCGAGTTCGAAACATAAACGACGTCGTGATTCTGGATCGGGAAATTTTGCGTGACGAAAAACGCCGCCGGATCGCGCAGGTTGATCTCGTACACAACCGGCACCTTGCCGTTGCTTGCCTTCACCGAAGGATCGGTCTTGTCCACCAGCTTCGCGTCTTCGAAACGGAATACGAAAATCGCGCGTGCGTCCGCGCGGTTGTCGTTCAGGCCGCCTGAACGCGCGAGCGCCTGCGCTAGAGAAATGCCCTGCGCCTCGAACGGAATTTCGTCGTTCTTGCCCGTTGCGCCCAGCACCGAGAAGGTCTGCGGCTGGAACAACGCCGTCACCACGTCGCCCGGCTTGAGTATCACGTTCTGCTTCGGATTCCGAATCACGGAATCGAGCGCCATCGTCGCTGTCGTGTCGCCACGCGAGAGCTGCACCGCCATATGGCTGACGGGCTGCTTCAGACCGCCTGCAAACGCGATCGCATCCAGCAGGCGTTCACCCTTCGGAGTGATCGGCATCATTGTGCTCGTATTGACTTCGCCGACGATCGTGACATTCGACGCATTGTTCTTGGTCACGCCCACGAGCACTTGCGGCTGATTCGCTTTACCTTTGAGATGGCTGACAATGCTCAACTCGATTTGTTCGGTGGTACGGCCGGCCACGCCGACGCGGCCAGCAAACGGAATGGAGATGGTGCCGTCGGCCGCCACCATTTGTGCGGGCAGCGTGATGCTATTCGACGTGCCGGCGCCAGCCGACGGTAGCGAAACCGGCGACATCGATCCGAACAGCATCGCAGGCGGCGCTTCCCAGATGGTGACTTCGATCACGTCGCCCGGGCCAATCACATAGTTATTGGCCGTCTTGCTGACAAAGGCATCGGAGAACTGATCGAGTTGCTTTCCAGCCGCAAGCTTGCGCGCGATCGCATCGTCGACGTCGACGATCTGGATACCCTCGACGTTGCCCGGTGCACTCTGCTCCTGAATCTGTTGACGGCTCGGTCCCGACGCCGGCAGCCATCCTGGAAATGTCCCGCACCCCGAAAGCGTTAGCACAGCGGGAAGGCAAAATGCCAAAAGATTTTTCTTCATTAACCGTGAATTCTGGATCTGGCGCTGTCTTTCCGCCGGGCTTGCCGCAAGGCTGACCACGCATGACTGATGTCGGCCAATGCCTCGCGCTACGCAAGCCCGCCCGGTTGAGCGCGCCTTATAAAAATCATTCCGGAGTGTCGGCAGAGCGGTTGGTAATTTATGGAATTAATCCACGGCCTCACCGTTCCGTGACAATGCAGCGGTCATGCCGGGCACTTCCGCTGAACCCTCTTGCAACTGTTGTTTCCATTCCGCGGGCTGATCGGATGGCTCTCGAAATGCTGCACCGGCGCTCCCTCTGAGTGCGCGGCAAAGTCCGCGGGCCCTGGACGCAATCGCATGCGTCCGTTTCGTTTGCACCCACCAGCAAGCCACGGCTTCTGGTCGATCTCCGTTGCTGCGAAGACTGAAATTCATTGCCCAACGTGTGCCTATCGTCTCCGAATACCACTAACTGCATCAATGAAGGCAGCTTGGACCGCGTGCATTTTAGCCGGATTTCATCGCATAGAACGCATTTTCCTTGACCTGTGGAAGATTGAATACGGTACTAAAGAAACTAACTCAAATACATTCGCCGTCTTCGCCAACGGGGTATGGATGAATCAAATTTTCAACCTGAAAGCGAACGCTGCACGGCAACGCCGCATGCCTTCACTCACAAACGGAAACCCAATCACCTTCCAATTACGGCCAGTGAATCCGCGACCTTGACTCCTTGTGCGCTACACCGCCGAAAAAGCATCAGCGAAGTAACGACAACCGTCACCGCTCGGCCAACCGCGCCACCGCCGCCACCGTCCGACTAATCTGCTCCGCCTCATGCGTCGAGCAGATAAAAAACCGCAACCGTGCCGCCTTCTCCTCGACAGCCGGATAAAAAATCGGCTGCACATTGATGCCTTGCTCGAACAACGCATTTGCCCACTGCGCGGCCTTCAACGAGCTACCGGTAATCACCGGCACCACCGCATAACCCGCGCTCGTTCCGACATTGAGTCCGGCCGCACGCGCTTCGGCAAGAAACTGATGCCCCCGCTCCCGCAATTGCGCTACCCGTTCTGGTTGCGCGATCAAACTTTCGAGCGCCGCAAGCGACGCTTCGGCGAGCGCCGGCGCAAGCCCGACGCTATATAAGAATCCAGGCGCCAGATGACGCAGCATGTCCACGAGCGGCTGACAACCCGCGATAAAACCACCGCATCCCGCCAGCGTCTTGCTCATCGTGCCCATCCACAGATCGACGCGATCTGGGGCCACGCCGCACTGCTCGCGAATACCCCGCCCCGTCGCACCAAGTACACCGAGCGAATGCGCTTCGTCGACCAGCAGAAACGCGCCGTACCGTTCCTTCACTTCGCAAAAACGCTCGAGATCGGGGATATCGCCGTCCATGCTGTACAGCCCTTCGATCGCGATCAGCACGTGACGATACTCGCGACGCACTCGCGTCAGCAATTCGTCGAGCGCCTGCCAATCGTTGTGCGCGAAGCTCAGGCGCTTAGCACCACTCAATTGCGCGCCCTGCACGATACTGTTGTGCGCGAGCGCATCGTGCACGATCAGATCGCCGGGCCCGAACAGTGAGCCAATCACCGTTACATTCGTAGCATGCCCACTCACGAACGCGACGCAATCGTCGGTTTCGTAAAACGCCGCAAGCGCGCGCTCGAGTTCGCGATGCACGGGTCGCTCACCCGCAACGATCCGGCTCGCCGACGCCGACGTGCCATACCGGTCGATGGCAGCCTTCGCACGCGACGCGATAACGGGGTCGCCCGCAAACCCGAGATAGCTGTAGTTCGCGAAGTTCACATACTCGCGGCCGCCGATTTGTGTCGTCGCGCCCGCAATACCGTCATGTACTCGAAAAAACGGCGACTCGACTCGCAGCGTCTCGCCCATTTCGCGCATCAGCTTGACTTGCTGATATTGCGGCATTGCTTCAAAGCGGCTGCGTGCAGAGAGCGTCTGCGCCGCGTGTGCGGCCTGTGCATCGGGCACACCAGGCGCGTCCGCCGCATCGGTTGCTCGCTCCAGCTGGCGCTTCAGTGCCTTGGCTGCCAACTGCTGCCGTAGTGTTTCTCCGAGTCCCATGTAATTCGATCCAGCCTATATGTGCGGCGCGGCTTACGCGTGCGCCTCGACCCACTCGTACGCGCCGGGCGATCCCAGCAACGCGGCGAGCAGCCGGTAGTTCATTTCATGTGTCGGCCGCCGCGCACTTACGTGGCCCAGCAACGGCGCCCCCAAGAGCGCGAGATCGCCGACCAGATCCAGCACGCGATGCCGAACGAACTCGTCGGGCTGACGCAGTCCGCCGACCACCCGCTTGCCGACGATCGCCGCCGTGCATGACAGTCGTGCGCCGCGCAGAATCGGCCAGCCGCGCAGATAGCCGACGACGATCGCGGGCACGGCCCATTTGATCTGCCCATACGAGCGAGACGACGCGATTTCATCGGCGAAGGCGCGCGGCGTGAGCACGCCGTGCCACTCCATGTCGCCGAAACCTTTGAGGTCGTTGTTATGCACGCTGAGCGCATAGTTGTCGGCAGGCTCGACACGCATCTCGCGGCGCGCTTCGCCTTCGCCGTCGGCGACGCTGACACTTTTCAGCACGCGCAAAAACAGCTTGGGCTGCGGCATCGAGGTACGACCGCACGCGCGAATCGCGTCGATCCACGGTTGCGCGCTGCCGTCCAGAATCGGTATCTCTTCGGCGTCGAGCTCGACGATCGCGTGGTCGATCTCGCAGGCAAGCAGCGACGCAAGCAGATGCTCGACCGTGCGCACGCCAAGCCCGTCGCTCGCACGCAGCATCGTGCACAGCGGCTGTCCCCGACGCAGCGACGGGTGCGCGGCGACGGTACCCAGCTCGCGGCCGCCCTTCAGACGCCGGAACACGATACCGTGCCGCTCCCCCCCGAGCCGAGCGGAGTCAGCCGGAAGAATGCGCACGTTCACGCGCCGCCCGGTATGCAGGCCATGTCCCGACAGTTCGAGCGGCCGCGCGAGCGTGCCTTCGCTCGCCTGCCAGCCCACAGGCAGCTTTACTCCGAGAACGCCGGCGTCGACTGACATCACTCGTCTCCCTGTTGATCTTGAGTGTGGGTGGCGTTGCCGCGATTGCGTTCGAGCAGCGCGCACGCCTCGTCTTCGTCGAGCGCATGGCGCGCAGCCAAGGCCGCGACCTCGTCGCTCGCAGCGTTCGCGGTAGCCTGAGCGCCGTCGCCAGCGCTCTCATCGAGCATGTCGACAATCCGCACGGCAAGCGTATGCACGGTGGCGCCTTCGGCGATCGCCATGATCGACAGCTTCACGCCGAACGACTCCTCGACCGCCATGCCGAGTTCCATACCCATCAGCGAATCCATGCCGAGATCGAGCACCGAGCGGTCAAGTGCCACGCGCTCCGGCGACATGTGCAGGATGCGCGCGATATGGCCGCGCAACGCCGTCTCCACCAGCGCGACCGCTTCGTTCGTGGGCAACCCGCGCAACTGTTCGAGCAAGGCGCCGTCTTCGTTCGTCGCTTCGGTGGCGCCCCCACCTTGCAGCGCCATGTAGCGGCGCGCCTGCGCCGCGGGCATGCCACGCGCGATTGCCGCCCAGTCCAGGCGCACCACGGCCTCGCCGGCCGCACGGCTCGCGAGCACGCGCTCGAGCGCCGTCATCGCTTCGTCGGAGGTGATCGAAGCACCGCCGATGCGCGCCTGCAACGCTTCACGCGTCGCGCTGTTGCGCGCAAGGAAGCCAACGTCCTCGATCGGCCCCCATGCCATGAAGGTCGCAGGCAGCCCGGCCGCGCGGCGATGCGCGACGAGCGCTTCGAGGAAGCTGTTGGCCGCCACGTACGCGCCCTGGCCCGGATTGCCGAGACAGGTTGTGGCCGACGAATACAGCACGAAGAAGTCGAGCGCGCAGCGTCGTGTCGCGCGGTGCAGATTCCATGCGCCAGCAACCTTCGGTTCGAGCACGGCGAGCATGCGCGCGTCGTCGAGGTTGCGCAGCAGGCCGTCGTCGATGCGCATTGCCGAGTGCAGCACGCCTTTGAGCGGCGTGCCGCGCGCCTCGATGGTTTCGACCAGACGATCGAGCGCTGCCGGATCAGTCACGTCGCACGACACTACGCTCACGCTCACCCCGTGTGCGACTTGCAATTGCTCGAGCTCCTGCTGCTTCACGGCGTCGAGCGCGCCGCCGCGGCTGGCGAGCGTCAGATGCCGCGCACCGCGCGCGATCATCCAGCGCGCGCTTGCGTAACCGAGACCGCCCGTGCCGCCGACGATCAGATACGCCGCCCGCGGATCGAGGCTCAGCGCGGGCTGCGCGACGCCGCGCGTGGGCGCGGGCGTGCCCGACGCATAGGTGACTAGAACCTTGCCGATCTGGCGCGCCTGCTGCATGTAGCGGAACGCCTCTTCCGCTCGCGCGGCCGGGAACGCGCGATACGGCAGCGGGTGCAGCACGCCGCTCACGAAGAGCGCCATCACTTCCTCGAAGAGGCGCGTGGTCAGTTCGGGCAGCACACCCATCAACTGATCGGCGTCGATGCCGAAATAACTGATGTTGTTGCGGAACGGCCGCAGGCCGATCTGACTGTTCTCGTAGAAGTCGCGCTTACCGAGTTCGAGAAAGCGGCCGAACGGACGCAGCGTATCGATGCCGCGCACCATCGCCTCACCCGCGAGCGAGTTGAGCACGATGTCGACGCCCTCGCCGTTGGTGCAAGCTCGCACGTCGTCGGCGAACGCGAGGCTGCGCGAGTCGAATACGCGATCGACGCCGAGCAGGCGCACGAACTCGCGCTTCTCGTCGGCACCGGCGGTGGCGAACACTTCCGCGCCGAGATGGCGGGCAATCTGGATCGCCGCGATGCCGACACCACCCGCACCGCCGTGAATCAGCACCCGCTCGCCGCGACGTAGCCGCGCGAGTTCACACAGGGCGTAGTACGCAGTGAAGAACGTGGTCGGGATCGTCGCTGCCGCTTCGAAGGAAATCGTTTCGGGCTTGCGCGCGATCGCGCTCGCCCGCGTCACCACGTGCGTGGCGAACGAAGCCGGCGCGAAGCCGAGCACCGCGTCGCCGGGCGCCCAGTCTTCGACGCCCGCGCCGACCCGCACGATGCGGCCAGACAGTTCCATGCCGATCGTCGCGCCCGCAAAGCCGGTCTCGACCGCCTCGTCAGAGAGCAGGCCCATCGAGTACATGACGTCGCGGAAGTTCAGACCGGTGGCCATCGGCGCGATCTCGACTTCGCCAGCATTCAATTCGCGCGCCGGTAACGCGAACCACTCGAGGTTGCGCAGCGAGCCGGGCATGTCGAACGCCAGCACGGCGCGCGCCGGGTCGGCCACTTGTTGCGCGCTGGCTTGGTCGCGGGAAGTCTGCCGTTCCGCCGTTTGCGCCGGCAGCATGCGCGGCACGTAACGACCCTGCGCGGTGAGCAGCACCTCTTCCTCGCCGTCGTCGTGCGTAAGCGCGTGCGCCAGTTGCGAGACGGCTTCACTATCCGCGCTCGCCACGTCGATCAAGCGCAGCGCAAGCGCCGGATATTCGTTTGCCATCACGCGGCCGAGCCCCCACAGGCTCGCCTGCTCCGGCTGCGCCGCCGTTGCCGTGCCTTGCATGAACGGCGCCCCGCCACGTGTGACCACGCACAGGCGCACCTGCGCAGCCACGCCGGCTGCGTCCAGTTCGCGCGCGAGCGTGGCGAGCGCGAGCGCGCCGCCCTGTTGCGCGTGCATCACGTCGGCGCCGCTGGCGTCGTCGAGCTGCGTGAGCGGTGCGACGAACACGATCTGCGCTTGCGTGTTGCTGCGTTCGAACCATGCGGCCGCTTCGCGCACGCTCGTCGCTTCGACCTGACAGCCATGATGCGCAAGTTCCTGCGCGAGCGCGGAGCCGAACACGTCGTTGCCGGTCTGCACGATCAGCCAGGGCTGTCGCTCGGCCGAACCGGGTTGCAGCTGCCGCACAGCGGCGGGCTTGCGCGCGACCATCAGCGTCGGCGCACCTTCGAGATCGAGACCCTGCTCCGTGTGACGCGCGACGTCCTGCAGACCAGCGCGCTTGCAAAGTGACTGCAACGCGGCCGGCGCGAGCGCGCCGTAAGTCTCAGCGGACAGCTCGTGACCCGCCGCGCCGAACACGATGTCGGCGAAACGGCTACGGTGCGAGTCGGCGAGCACGACCATGCCGCCCGGCGCGAGCCGTTCGACGATTGTTTGCAGTGTGGCAAGCGGATCGGTCTGTTCGCCGAGCATGCGATTGACCACAATCACGTCGAACGGCGCGGCGTCACGGCAATGCGTGAACAGCGCTTCGTTTTCGCCTAGCACCAGCGTCTGAACGTGGGCGTGCGCTTCCGCATCGAGCGCCGCGAGCTGCTGGTGCGTGCCCGCCAGTACATGCTCGCATTGCGACGCCGGCATGCCGAGATCGAGCGGCTGCAGCACTTCAACACTCGTCGCGCCGATTTCCAGCACGCGAAGACGGCGGTTGCGCGGCCACGCCGCCAGCGCCTCCTTCGCGCACGCAGCGAGCATCGCGCGGGCATGCGACCACGTGGGCGAGGCGTCGAAAAATTGCTCGACGAGACTGCGCCCCGTCGGCGACAGCAACGCCGGCGCAGCGGCACCGGATGCTCCGTCCCGCAGCACGCGCGGCAACGCCGCACCGACGTGTGCAAGCAGCGTCAGTTCGGCGACGTGCGCCGTCGAATTCGCCAGCACGTCGCGCCACAGCGCGTCGAGCGCGGGCATCGCCGCGCACGCCGCGTCGTCACGCACCAGACGCTCGCCCTCGAAACGGGCGAAACCGTCTTCCACGACGATCTGCGTCACCCGCGCGAGCATTGGCGCATCGGTGAGCGCGGACAGCCTGGGCTGCGCGAACGCGCCGATCGCATCGAGCGCGTTCAACGCGTATAGGCCCGCGAGCACGTCGAGCAACGGCAGCGTTTCGGTCAAATGACTCGCACGTTGCGCGCTGTCCTCGGACGCAGCGAGACGCGCACTCGCACGTTCGACGAGCGCCGCCGGAGCAGGCAGCGCGGCGGCTGTAACGCCGTCGGGCAGCGGCCGCGCTTCGAGCGCGTAGGCAAAGCGCGCCGGAGCGGCATGGCGTCGGCCCGTCAGGTCGACACGGCGGAACCGGCAGGCGGAAAGACGCGCGACGATCGCATTGTCGGCGTCGAGGAATTCGAACGACGCGACGATCGAATGCGGGCTGCGGCGCTGCACGCGTGCCAGCACACGGCGCACCGAGTCGCCGCGCAGAAAGTCGACGCGGCCGATCTGAACCGGCACGAAAGCCGCGCGCGCCTCGCCAGGCGCGGCGCCTGCCTGGCCGAGCACGGCGAAGAGCGGATGAAAGCCACTGTCCATCAGCGCGGGATGCAGCAACCAGCCGTCCAATGTCGACGCGCCGCCAAGCACTTGCGGCACTTCCAGATCGGCGAGCGCGTCGTCGCCTTGCACCTGGACGTTGCTCACCCAGCGGAATGCCGGCCCGTAGCTCAAACCGATCGCGGTCGTACTTGCGTAGAGGGCATCGCCAGCCGTCGCGGGGCGCGCTTCGAGGCGCGCCAGCACCGACTCGTCGGCCCCGCTCTGCGCGTCTAGCGTATTGCCGCTTTCAAGCAGGCGGCCCGTCACATTGAGATTCCATGGACCGTCGCTCATGCGCTCTCGCGTCTCGATCGTAAACGTCGCGGTGCGTGCGTCGATCACGAAGCGGAACAGCTTCGCGTGCTGCGGCTGGAACACGACCGGCATGCGGATCTCGAGGTTCTCGAGCGCGACGTCCGGAGTGCGAAAGAACACCCGCGCCGCGGCCAGCGCCATTTCCACATAGCCCGCGCCCGGGAACGCAACGCCGCCGTCGACCACGTGATCGGCGAGCATCGCCACGCGTTGCGGATCGAGCTGGTTTTCCCACGCGAACGCATGCTCGTGCAGGCGGTAGCCGAGCAGCGGATGATCGACGTGGCGATTCACGAGGTTGTAGCCCTCGATGGTGGCCGTCTGCCAGTAGCGTTCGCGCTGCCATGGATAGGTCGGCAGCGCCGCATGTGAGCCCTGCGACGCCACCGGCACGAAACGGTCGAGATCGACACGCGCGCCGTGCGCGACCGCCGATAGCGTCGAATGCTCGAGCATCTGCGCACTGTCGTGATGACGCTTGAGCGTGGGCACGACCGCGCCCGCGAGATTGAGACTCGCGAGAGTCTGCTTGACGTAATGGCGCAGAATCGAGTGCGGCGCGATTTCAATGAACATGCGCACGCCCGTCTCGGCAAGACGCGTGAGCGCTTCACCAAAACGCACCGGCTCGCGAATGTTGCGCCACCAGTAGCCTGCGTCGAGCGCAGTGCCGGAAAGCGTGTCGCCGGTGACGGTCGAGACGTAGCGCTTCGTGCCTTCGCGCGGCGCCAGATCGGCGAGTCCGGCACGCACCACCGGTTCGATCGCGTCCATGCGGCTGCTGTGGAACGCGTAATCGAGATCGAGCAACTGGAAGAAGCTGCCGTTCGCGACCAGCGCGGCGCCGATCGCTTCGAGCCCCGCGAGCGAGCCCGCGAGCGTGACGGCTTCGGGGCTGTTGGTGCCGGCCAGTTCGACCGACGCCGCGAGACCGAGGCGTGCAATCAGGTCCCGCGCCTCGGCTTCGCCAATGCCCACGGCGGCCATCCTGCCGGTACCGCGCGTCAGGCCCTGCGCGCTGCTGCGAATGCGGATCACACGCACGGCTTCGGCAAGCGTCAGCGCGCCCGATACCCACGCGGCCGCGATTTCACCAACGCTATGACCGACCGCCGCATCGAATTCGATGCCGCGCGCTTCGAGTGTGCGCGTGATACCGACCTGGATCCCGAACAGCAACGGTTGCGCATTCTCCGTCGCCGCAAGCCATTCGGCGCTCGCGCCGGCGCGCAGCACGTCGACGAGCGACTCGCTGCCGTCGGCGCGCCAGAGCGCGTCGACTTCGTCGAGCGCCGCGCGGAAGCCGGCGTCTTCCGCGTAGAGTTGCTTGCCCATGCCGGCCCACTGGCAGCCGTTGCCAGCATAGACGAACGCCACCTTGGTGCCTGCCGCCACGGCCTGGCCGCGTGCGACGTAAGCCGGCAGCACCTGTTCGGACGAGTCCGCGAGCATTTGCAGTGCCGCGCAGCCCGCTTGCAGATCCGGCGGCGCAATGACCGCGCGCTGATCGAGCCATTCGCGACGTCGCGCGGCGCTAGCTGCGAGCGCGCTCCAATCGGCGCCGTTCTGCAGGCGCGCGTGGTAGCGCGCCGCGAGTGCGGCAAGCGCAGTCTGCGAACGCGCGGTGAGTACGAGCGGCGCCAGTGCCTCGTCCGCGGCCGGCGCGCTGGTCGTGACAGGCACGGCGGGCGCGGCTGCGTGCACCGTCTCCGCGAGCACGACGTGAGCATTGGTGCCGCCGAAGCCGAACGAATTGACGCCGATCGTCAGCGGCGCGCCATCGCGGCGCGAGAGCGGCGTGAAGCGGTCGACCACGCGCAGGCGGCCGCCTTCGAAATCGATCGCGGGATTGGGCGTTTCGAAATGCAGCGAGCGCGGCACCGCGCCGTGCTTCAGGCATAGGATCGCCTTGAAGAGGCCGGCCATCCCCGAGGCGGTTTCGAGGTGCCCGAGGTTGGTCTTGACCGAGCCGATCAGCAGCGGATCGTCGGCCGGGCGACCGGCCGCGACCGCTTCGATCAGCGCGCGCGCCTCGATCGGGTCGCCGACCGCGGTACCCGTGCCGTGGGCTTCCAGATAGGCAAGCGAACGTGGATCGACGCCAGCGCGGCGGTAGACCGAGCGCAGCAGTTCGGCCTGCATGGCCGTCGTCGGCACACTGATGCCGCCATGCGAGTGACCGTTGGAGTTCACACCCGAACCGGCAATGACAGCGTGAATGGTGTCGCCGTCGGCGAGCGCGCGTTCGAGCGGCTTGAGCAGGACGAAAGCACCACCCTCGGCGCGCACATAGCCGTCGCCGGTCGCATCGAATGCGCGGCAGCGGCCGCGCGGCGACAGCATCGACGCCTTCGAAAAACTCACGAAGCCAAACGGATGGAGCAGCAGATTGACGCCGCCGGCGAGCGCCATTTCGGTTTCGCCCGACTGCAGTGCCTGCACGGCCTGATGCAGCGCGACGATCGACGACGAGCAGGCGGTGTCCACCGACATGCTCGGTCCGCGCAGATCGAACAGATAGGACACGCGATTGGAGGCAATGCTGAGCGTGTTGCCCGTGGCCGAGTACGGATCGATCCAGTTCAGGTCGTCCATGCTGCGGTTGCCGTAGTCCATACTCGCGGCGCCGACGTACACGCCACAGTCGCGGCCACGCATTTCGGCCGGCCGCACGCCGGCGTCCTCGAACGCTTCCCACGCGAGTTCGAGCAGGAGGCGCTGCTGCGGGTCCATCTGGGTTGCCTCGCGCGGCGAAACGCCGAAGAACGCGGCATCGAAACCAGCCACGTCATCGAGCACGCCCGCCGCGAGCGTATAGCTTTTGCCCGGCTCTTTTTTGGACGGGTGCTGGTAGAACTCCGTGCCGAATCGATCGGCTGGCACGGCGGTCACTGCGTCGCGCTCATCGCACAGCAGTTGCCAGAAGTCTTCGGGCCGAGTTACTCCGCCGGGAAAGCGACATGCCATCCCAATAATCGCAATTTTCTTTTCCATCATCATGCCGGCATCTGCTGCAACTTGTTTCGCGAATCGGTATCGACACGATCTGCGTGCGTCATCGCGCGCTGTATCGTGGAACCTAGAGTCTCGACGCCGACGTCTCGGCGCGTGCCGAGGTCGTTCCCGAAATTGCGCCAAATAAAGTAGTCACTGCGAGTCGGTTCCGTTTCGAGCGCATCGAATACAGAAGACATGGCAGGAACGTGATCACCATAAAAACACAGGACCGTCGGCCGGTTGCGCTCGCGCAGATAAGCGGTCAACCTGCCGATCATCGCGTCCGCGTTCTCCACGTGCCGAAGGTAGGCGGTCAGATCGCGCCAGCGCACGTCGTCTCCCAGTGTGTGCCGCGATGCGGCTTCTCCTCGGGAGACCGTCTCCAGATGCAAAGGGCCGTGATTCTCCATCGTGATCGCAAACGCAAACACGGGTTTGTCATCACTGGCCTGCAGCAGCGCAATGAGCTTGTCCGCCACCGGGAGATCGCCGACGTATGGCCCCACACGAGACGCACCGTCGAAATGCGCGATGTCCAGAAAACTGTCGAATTGCATGTGGGCGAATGCCCGGCGACGGCCGAAGAAGTTCGCGTAGTACGGGTGCATGGCCACCGTGCGATAGCCGCCGCGGCTGAAATAACCCGCCAGTGACGCGCACGCCCGGCGCACGAACATATATGGATAAAAGCGCGCGTAACCGAGCTCGGGTGACGTCAAGCCGGTGAGCATCGCGAATTCGCTGCGCATTGTATTTGCGCCCCAAGCCGGCACCGCCAACTCGCCTTGCTCGAACGACTCGCGTCTGGCGCAATCGAAATGCGTATAGGGCGCGCCAGACACGTATTTGCCGAGCCTGCGCGCGTCGAAATACGACTCGCTCTGAACCACGATGACGTCCGGCTGAACATCCGGACGACCGAACGAAAACGGGCTGGTAGCCGCGGCGCGAGTAAAGGCGCGCTGTTGCGCAGTGCTCATCCCGTTGATCAGATAGGCGGCGAACGCGGCGAAAAACCCGCATTGGCATTGATCCGAATGGGGATGCAGCGTGAGCGTCAAGCGACGGGCAAGCGCGATGCACATCGGCAGGCAGATCAACGTAACGACGGCCGCGGCAACTCTCTGCCCGAGTGCAGCGGGCTTTTCGGCAATGAACGCCGCCACCGCTGCCGCAATGCCGACAAGCAAGATGGTGAGCTTGCCGGCTCCGAGAAACGGCAAATACAGGCGAGGATGCGCGAAGACCTGGCTGAACAGGCTCAGGTCGCTGAAGACTAGCGGCTCGCGCAGTGACGCGTATTTGGCGTTACCGACGAGCGCGAGCACGCCAATCAACACCTGCGCGACCCCCGCCGAAAACAACGGCCGCCCCGTCAACGCGATGCAACCTGCCGTCACGACAGCGAGCGCCGTCAGGTGCAGCATCAGCGCAACTGGCGGTCGACGAAGCGACGATCGCGTGACAGCAATCGCTTCAACGGCAAAGGAGCATGCGACCAGCGCGGCCGCGACTATGAAACCGGGTAACACTTCACGTATTCCGACGAGGGATCTGAAACAGGAGACCAAGGATTGCGTCGGCGACGGTCGCTGGCAACAGACGCAGCAACTTGAGACCGAACGTCAAACTGAAGGGAAAAGCGATTTCCACGCGGCCGCGGCTCAGGCGCGTCTTGATATACGACGCGGCTTTTTCGGCGCTCCACATGAAGGGTTTGTTGCCAGGAAAAACCTCGCTCATCGCAGTTCGCACGAAACCGGGCATCACGACCGAAATGCCGATATGGTCGCGAGCGAGAACCGGACGCACGGAATCACAGTACGCGACGAGCGCGGCCTTGCTCACGCAATAGGCCGGAGAGATTGCCATCCCTCTCAAGCCGGCGAGCGAACTAACAATCGCAATCTGGCCGCGCTGCCGCTTGCGCATGCACTCGATGGCAGGCAGCACCGCGTGCAAGGTACCGTAGAGATTGGTGTCGACGACTTCGGCAGTACGAGCGGCGCCTTCCCAGTCATCGGTTGAGCGGAGCGTGCTGGCGACGCCGGCATTGGCGATCAGCAAATCGATTGGGTGTTGCACGTCGAGCTCGAAGATCCACGCCTGGAGCGCTGCCGCATCACGAACGTCCATGGTGCCGATTACGATTTCCGCGCCGCGCGCGCGACACTCCTCAGCAACGGCCTCGAGACGTTCGGCATTTCTTCCGATTAAGCCCAGCGTGATACCAGGCGCGCAATAACTTAAGGCCAGCGCGCGACCGAGTCCGGCACTAGCGCCAGTGACAACGACCACACGCGACCCATTTGCGCTCACTCGCCCCCCCGATTTCAAGCGATGTTCTTTTTGCATGATCTGTAAATCAAATATCCGTTTCTTTTGCAGCAGCCGCGCCCAGGATAAAACGTGCGGATTGACATTGAAAAACATGCGAGATCAGAGCGCCTGATGCTACCGCTAACATCGATTTGCGCTGATCAAAAGTTTTGAAGCAGTAAAGCTAACGCTTGCAGCGCCGGCTCCTTCGCTGTCTCCGCTTGAGATGGGGGAACGAAAATGAAGCGCAACCCGGCTGTGCCGGGCCAACAGACACACTGAAAAAGGCGAGATGGCAAGCTGGTAGCGCGCCGGGCGCAATCATACAACAAGAGAATTCTTTCCTGCCATTACAATCAACACTCTTTCGATAAGTCGCGCCTTTGCAACAGATACGAATTACCAACTGTTACAGCACAAATCACGGCTATTGCCTTGATGAACAAAGGCTTTTCCACCTTCGCGCCACTATTCAAACCGCATGCGCTTCAACGATCCAGCTTCGAGGGCGAGCTCATTCGCAAACCTTTTCTATTGCAAATCACTTGATTATCTGGAAGAGCCGCAAAGATTATCTTCGAAGTAATGCCCGATATTTTTGGCCCAAACGTTTGCGCGATCCGGATTACCCATCGGCGATGGGAAAATATCTCAATCCTCGATTTTTACCGGCAGACCGATGGGTTACCTTGTCCGCGCATCGCGATTTCTTCGTGTCGGCAACGCCATGCGGTCACGGCCACAAAAGCAACGAGTTCAACAATCAATAGGGCGCTCAAGCTGATACCGACGCGCGGCTCCGTAGCACCGTCACGCATTGCTCTTTCGAGACGAATCTCCTCGTCGACATCAACAATAGGGACCTTCACTAAACTAGCGATAGCAGCCCACTGTAATTGCGCATGGCCATTGCGATCAACATCGCGGACAAGGCCGGCAGGACCACGTCCAATACTTTGTACGCATCCCAGCGCCATGGAAACCAGCCGATCGACCAGGTATACGCATGCGTCTCGAAAGCGAGTGATTCTTCAACATTCAGGGTTTCGAACTCACACTCGAGCTTCTTGCGTGACCAATACCAGACGATTACGGCAAGCGCTCCAATTCGAAAGTTGAACAAAAGCCCGATCGGTACCTGAACCAGCAATCCCTCGAGGCAGTGAGACAGCGACATGCGCCACCTTGCCGCCGCGAACCAGTCAAGCAGAGCAGTCATTGGGAGGTCCTCCTTGTACCAACATCCCGGGGTTCCAAATTTCACCGGCGTCAGTGTAGCCGCGATGCTGACCTCCCTGCCTACTCTTTACTCCACTGCTAGCATCCGAGCCCGAACGGTCGTTGCCGCCCGCCCCGATCGGCTTGCCTTGATGCGGGCGTGCATCTCTTTAGCTGCTCGCGTCTCCCACGCGGAAGACAGTCGTCCACCATCAATGCGGCGCCGCCGAGACGCGATCACATCCGTCCCGGCGCGTCCTTGGCCTACTCACGCTACCGCATTCCCTCTACCGCTCCCCGTGTGCTGCATTTTATCTCGCAGGCTCAATTAGTTATAAAAAATATAACGTTTCGCGCGCGTCCAGGCGAGCACGACTCAATTCTGTAGCGCCATCGACATACGCATTGCCCTGCAAATAGCCCGACACAACGCTGGCCAAATAAACCGGGCAGATAAAACAACGGGGCCCGACGAGGGCCCCGCTTTCATTTCAGGTGTATCAACAGCAGGCGGCCACCAGCCCCCAACGCCCCCCACTACCCGCTTTTCGCCGCCTTAACGAGGCACTCGGACAACTTATCGAAGTGCCGCAACGCTGCTTGCGTCAACTCGATCTGCTTACGCCGCGCATCTTCCGTGTCGGACAACACGAGCCAGCCCTTTTCACGCATCGACTTCAGACGTGCGTGCAACATGGCCGGCGAACCGAGTTCGCTCTTGGCCATCATGTCCCGCACAGACAGGCGTTCGCGCGACTGACTTGCGCGCGCGACCAGCGCGAGGATCCGCTCCTCGAGCGGGTCGAGCGCCGGCAGCGACGGCAAGCCGCGCAATGCGTCGGTCAACTGCAGGAATCGGAGATAGATATCGGCGGGACGGGTCATGTGTGAAAACCTGCAACCGGGCGCGCGGACCGGAAACCGCGCGCCACCATCACGATGTCAATGAATGCGGGCAAGCCAATTCTACCCCGATGACCAGCTAACGCTTGCGTTTCGATCCGGCAATCGGTACCGCTGTCAAATTCGCTTCCAACGAAAAAGCCCCGCCAGGACTTTCGTCCCGCGGGGCTTTTTCTTGCAGACTGGAACGCTGACGCGCTCTCAGTCTATCGCGACATCATGTTCATGCTGACGTTATGCATGACCCACAACGTGCCGCCGATCACGATCACAGCGGTCAGCGCCGTGAAAGCGAACGCCGTCACATTCCAGCGCTGCGTCGACGACGTATTCATGT
>Ga0310811_10000833_pt1 | contig 39737 bp, 62 predicted proteins | sample YCmetagenome_FD_207642 | JGI IMG/M metagenome (GOLD analysis project Ga0310811, IMG submission 207642) | Soil microbial communities from experimental microcosm in Duke University, North Carolina, United States - YC | ecosystem: Engineered > Artificial ecosystem > Soil microcosm > Unclassified ... | reverse complement strand
GCTGAACTGCCAGCAGGCGGCTCATTACAAGTACACGATGGACCTCGTCCCCAATAAGAAGTCGAGGCCGCTCACGTTCGGCGGCATCGTCCACAACATGATCGAGGCGCACGCGAATGGCGATGATCCCTTCGCTGTACTCGCCAAGGAAGCGGAGAAGCAGGGCAAACTGTCCAAGACGGAAGTCGAGCTCTATGGTGACATCGTGCAGGACACGCACGACATCATGACCGACTACTTCCGCTTCTACGGTGAGAAGTCGCTGCAGTACATCCGCTTCCAGAAGCGTAGTGCTGAGCATATCTTCGGGGTGGAGATCGCTGACGGGATCACATTCAAGGGCAAGATCGACGCGTTCGCTAAGACGCCTAACGGATTGCGCTGGCTGGTCGAGCACAAGAGTTGGGGCAAGTCGATCCCGAACGAGGATGAACGCTGGCGCAATGTGCAAGCGCCCGTCTACACACGCGCCATTGAGATGATGGGATGGCCGAAGGTGGACGGAGTACTGTGGGACTATATTCGCTCTAAGCCGCCCATGCGACCACAGATCCTCAAGAACGGGCAACCGAGCAAGCGTGCGCTCGACACGATCCCCGCCCGCGTAGAGCGCTGGATCGCTGAGTACAAGGAGGAGACGGGCCAGAACGCTGACACCAAGCACCTGATGAAGTCCGCGGAAAAAAACCGCTCGCGCTATTTCCAAAGGATATTCACCCCGACGAAAAAAGACGTGGTGGATAAGGTGTTCGCCGACTTCCGCCTGGCCGCAATTCGTATGCGCGACTCGCAAGGTTCGCAGCCGTGCAAGAACATCGGCCGACACTGCTCCTGGTGCTCCTACGAGTCGTTGTGTCGCGCTGAACTGCGCGGCGGAGACGTGGACTTCATCATTGAAAGGGAATACCGTGTTGAAAAGGACGAACACCGCTACGAGGTCGACGCAGAGTAGCACGCGCTCTCTGCCGTTCAAAGAGCTCAAGGACATCAAGCACAACGTCAGCATGGTCGTCTACGGGCGCTCGGGCAGCGGTAAGACCACGTTCGCGGCAACTATGCCTAAGCCACTACTCTATATCGACGTGAAGGACAAGGGCACCGACTCGATCGCTGACGTGAAGGGCATCAAAGTGATGCAGATCGAGTCGTTCTCCGACTTCGAGGACACCTACTGGTATCTGAAGAACAACCCGAAGGCGTTCAAGTCGGTGGTGATCGACACGGCCACACAGCTGCAAACGATGGTCGTGCGCGAGGTGTCGTCATCGGCGAAGAAGCGAGCGGGCGATTGGGGCAGCATGACGAAACAGCAGTGGGGCGACGTTGCCGCACTGATGAAGGAGTGGCTGTCCAACTATCGTGACCTCACGAACCTCGGCATGGATGTGCTGTTCATCGCTCAAGACCGCACGTTCAATCTGTCCGACGAGGAGGAGGCCAACGATCAGATGCTGGCGCCCGAGGTCGGGCCCGCGCTGTCACCCAGTGTGGTCAAGACGTTGAACGCGGACGTCTCGGTCATTGGGAACATGTTCATTCGCGAACGCAAGATCGAGAAGGAGGACAAGAAGACAGGCAGGAAAGTAAAGGAGCGTCGCATGGAGTATTGTCTCGGCATTGGGCCTAGCTCGATTTACGTTCGCAAGGTGCGTAAGCCGCGGGCGCAAGTGTTGCCTGACGTGTTAGTGGATCCCGAGTTCCAAGACATCGTAGACATCATCAGAGGAGCCTAAAATGGCAAGGATGCGTGACAAGCAGAACGCGAAGCGCCGGAGCGGGAAGATCATTATTCCCGGAATGAGGGACGTTGAGGGCAAGATCCGGCTGCCCGAGGGTGAGTACATCGTCGAGGTGGCCGACCTGACCTCGGAGGACGGGCAGGAGCACCCCTACCTGAAGTGGAAGTTCCGCGTCGCTGAGGGCGACAAGAAGGGCGGCATCCTGTACTACAACACCTCGCTGGCGCCGCAAGCGTTGTGGAACCTGCGCAACCTCCTCGAGGCGCTGCAGGCTGACATCCCCGACGATGAGACGGAGATGGACACCGACGACTATCTTGGCATGAAGATGGTCGCCGTTGTCGAGCACGACACCTATGAGGGCAAGCGTCAGTCGCGGCTGGTCGACTTCTGGCCGCTCGAGGGAGAGGGCAGCTATGCGGGCGACAAGTCAGAGGGTGAGGAAGAGGAGCAGGAGGAAGAGCCACGCGGCAAGGGCCGACGGGCGCAGAAGCGCGCGGCTGCGAAGGCAGCACGCGATGACGGTGAGGAGGAGAATGCTGACGGCGATGGCGGGAACGAGGAGGAAGCTGAGGAGCAAGACAACAGCCGCCGCTCTCGTCGAAGCCGCGACAAAGGCTCTGACAAGAAAGCCGCCAAGGCGAAGAAGAGCCTGAGCCAGGACGAGTTGGAGGACATGGGCGAGGATGAGCTGGCCGACGTGGTCAGTGAGTTCGACCTCGACGTGGACCTCGACGGTCTCGCTACGCTGCGTAAGAAGCGGGCCGCTGTCATTGACGCGCTCGACGACGCCGGCGCCCTGAAGTCGTAACTGTAGCGTCATCGGTAGAGCCCGTCGCCGCGGCCCCAATCGCGTCGGCGGGCTTTCTCATAGGAGGATGAAATGACCGTCTGTCCCGTGTGCAGGAACCAATCTCGACTGACGCCTTGCCCGACGTGTGCCGCTCCTGAGAAGCGACGCGTCGAGTGGCAAGGCATCCACAAGCTGCAGGAGGAGATGGGCGAACTGCAGCAAGTCCTCGCGAAGATGTGCGCGTACGGTGGAACTAGTCACTGGGGCGGCGACTTGCGCGGTCCATTGCGCGAGGAGATGGCCGACGTGTACGCTGCTCTGACGTACTTCACCGAGATGAACCACCTCGATACTCCACAGCTTCGGGAGCGTTACGAGCGCAAGCTGGCCATGTTCAGGCGTTGGATCCTGACAGGCATAAGCCGATGAGTAAGCAGCCGGAGTCACGCTTACAGCTGCGCATCCGTAAGGCTCTCGAGCGTGAGGTCGGCGGCTTCTGGTTCAAGGTCTGGGGCGGTCCGTTTCAGCGAGCGGGCATCCCGGACCTTGTCGGTTGTGTGGATGGGTTGTTCATTGCGTTGGAGGTGAAGCGGCCGAAGAAAGGGCGCGTCAGTGAGATCCAGCACCAAACGATCCGAGCGATCAACAATGCAGGCGGCTTCGCCCGTGTGGTCACTAGCGTTGAAGACAGCCTCGCCGCTGTGGCAGAAGCTAGACGCATACCAACGGAACGTCGTCAAGCAAGCACTCGAGATGAAGACTCTTGGAGTGTTCCTAGAGCAAGGAACCGGAAAGACGTGGGTGACCGGCGGCGTGATCGAGCAGCTGATGGACGACGAGTTCGAAGCACTGATAGTCGTGCCGCTCGCGAACATCGAGAGTACTTGGCTCACGTTCTTGCGCAAGGAACTGCCGAGCCTAAACGTCGCGCGAAGCGTAGACGAGTACGCGGGCATGGCGCGCCCACGCGTTATCCTGCTGCACTATGAGGCTGTGCCACCGCACATCAAGAAGTTGCGCAAGCTGGTGCGCTTCACCCTCATTGTCTACGATGAAAGCCAGCGCCTGAAGAACCGGCAGTCGATCGCGTCGCGCACTGCGATGAAGTTCCACGACTCTGCCTTCTTCAAGCTCGCGCTCTCGGGCACGCCGATGGATGAGCAACCACAGGAACTGTGGGCGCAATTCCGCTTCCTGAACAACGAGGTCTTCGGCACACGCTGGGCCGACTTCGAGGAGCACTTCCTTGTGCCGCTCGACGAGGACGAGATCTACCGCAAGACAGGCGTACGCCTGAGCGAAGTGCGCAAGGGATCGTTTCGCTGGAAGAAGGCGCTGCGATATATTCAGATCGCGAAGCGCAAGCGCCCCTTCGACGATGCGAAGATGCCGGAGTTCCTCGATCGCATCAAACGCTACACGGTGCACGTGCGCGCAGACGACGTGCTAGACCTTCCGCCGCTCGAATTGATCCCGTCGCCCGTCACGCTGCGAGGTCGTCAGCGAGCGATCTATGAGGCGCTTGAGTACGATGCAGTCGCGGAAACGATCAATACGACAGCAGCGCTCAAGGTCACGAAGATCGGCAAGCTGCAACAGGTGTGTGGCGGCTACGTTATCGATGACGAAGGCGAAGTTCACGAAGTCGGGCGCGCTAAAATTCGTCGCGTGATCAGCATTGTACGAGATCATACTAACCAGATAGTCTCAAGACATCCTATTGTCATCTTCGCTCGGTACCGTGAAGAGGTCAGTGCGTTGATTCGTGAACTGATCCTGCATACTCCTCGTGTTGCCTCCATAACGGGCACGACGAAGAAACAGGATCGGCCGAAGATCGTACAGGCATTCCAGAATGGTAAGTTCGACGTACTTGTCTGCCAGATCAGAACAGGCGGAGTCGGGATCGACCTGTTCCGGGCAGACACTGGCATCATGTTCTCGCCCACACATAGCTGGATCGATTTTGGTCAAGCCATCAAACGTCTGCACCGTCGGGGTCAGACAAAACCAGTCCGCTTTTATCTCGTCTATGCTGAAGGTACCATTGACGCGGAGATCTATGCGGCATTACAAGCCAAAGACAAAGTCACGTCACGCGTGCTCAACCACCTGAAACGAAAGGAACAGACATGGCAGAGAAGACAAAGACCGCAGCAGCCGTCTACGATGTGGCCCGTCTTGCGAAGGACCTCGACCTCGAGGAGGCGACCGTCCGCTTGAAACTGCGGGCCAACAAGATCGCTCGCCCCGGCAAGGCCTACACGTGGCCGTCGAAGGACGCCTACGAGAAGGTCCTGAAGAAGCTGAAGGGCAAGGCTGCCACAGCGAGCGCGGAGAAGGCTGAGGCCGCCGCGTAACGATCCAGGCGCTGGTGGCGATCCCGACGCCACCACGTCTGCTCGAGGAATGACGATGAAGACTATAGACATACTCCTCTTGGCTTTTGCTGTCATCGCAAATTGCGCTGGTGGGTATATCATGCTCCTCGCGAATGAACCCGCATTGGAGCGCGCCCCCTATGTTGCTGGTCTCCTACCTTCTGATCCTCCTGCTGTCTCGGCCCACAGACCATGGGGTCGAGCGCATGCGCGACGCCGAGCTCTTTCAAGAAGCGTGGGGCGTGCAGCAGGTCACTGAGTTCCTCGGCACCAAAGCCGACGTTTCCAACGTCTTCCTATCACCCCGACCCGCCGTCAAGCCGCACGTGTGCGGCAGCGTCCTCCTAGACTTTCCGCCGTGGGGCAAAGGAAACCGGTCCTTCGTGGTGAACGGGACTACCGGTAATGTGTACGTGGATGACGACAGCCTCTTCTTCAACCGGCTGTGGGCCATCGTGTGTACCGACCGGAGGATAGTAGAATGAAGATCGAAGATTTCGAGCGCGACCTGTCGAGCGATGAAGCCGAGGGCAAAGCGGTCCTGTGGTTCCCCGTGATCATGGCGACGATCGTAGGTCTCGCCGTGTTCTCGCTGTACCAAGTCGTCCGCCCGATCTACACGGGCGACGATCCTCTGTCTATCACGAGTCGCGCTGTCATGATGCAATGGACAAAGCAATGAGCAAAGGACCAACGATCAGCGGTGACGGACTGAAGATCACGTGTAACGTCTGCGGCACCAGCATGATCGACAAAGACGGTAAGGTGATCAACGGGCCGTGCCCGAAGTGCGGTAAGAGCGGCATCGTCATGACCGGCGGCGCATCGATCAAGATCAAATGAGGATCCAATGAGAGCCTTCTTCTATCATCCACACCTGGTAGGCGTGCGCGTACCCTACGCGCGCAAGCTGCCAAAGCAGTACAAGGGCGGCTTCAACAAGTCGCAGGAGTGCGCGCGTCGCCGTCGTCAGCGCTTTAAGATCGTGCTGCAAGGTGTACGCCGCTTCATGCGCGCGCCAGTTTGGTACGATCCGAGCGACTTGCGCATTTGACAAAAAACGTATTTTGTTGAAAAGCGCCGGGAGCAACCGGCGCATTTGCGCGATATCTGAGGCCCCCAATGACAGCCGCCAAAACGAGTAATGTTGAAAACGAGGCCGTAGACGGTCGCGCGAAGAACTACTTGACACCTGCCGAGATCAAGTCGTTGCTCGCTGCGGCACGCGTCGGGCGCGATCGTCTACTGCTCCTGATGATGTTTCGCCACGGTCTGCGCGTGAGCGAAGCGGTCAACATGCGACGTGACGCCGTAGACCTTGACGAGGCTCGCTTGCAGGTCAATCGCTTGAAGGGTAGCACGAGCACTCAGCAGCCGATCGAAGGAGACGAGCTCCGCATGCTGCGTGCGTATCTGAAGGACCACAACAGTATATGGCTCTTCCCCGGCCCGAGTGGGTCGCCGCTGGCTCGCAGCACGGTCAATATCCTGATCGCTGCCGCAGGCGAGCGCGCGGGCCTCGGGCACGTTCATCCTCACATGTTGCGCCATTCCTGCGGCTACTACCTCGCCAATGAAGGCCTCGACAGCCGGCTGATCCAGGACTACTTAGGGCATCGCGACGCGAACATGACCGCGCGGTACACAGCGACGGCAGCGCACAGGTTCAAAGGCCTGTGGCGCTGAGCTAGGCGCCGGCTGGCGAGCGGTTCTCCGGGCGTAGTAGGTGATATACCCGGCGCCCGGATCGGCTGCCAGCGAGCAAATTATCTTTGCCCTTGCAACTAATGCCAAGTCGCTGCAACGGAGCACAGCAGGGTGGCGGGCGACACTGCGGCTGAGAATGTGCGCGGCGTTTCCGCGCTCATGAGCGACTTGGAGCGTGCCGAGAAGTTGCCGAGCGTGGGGTTGCTTTGGCCCGAGCTATCTTGGTCAGCGCCTGCAATCGAGCCGAGCGTTGGCTGGTAGCTCTGCACCGCCTGCAACGCGATGCCGTTGGCGAGAATGTTCATAGTTGAAGAGCACGACGTTCCTGTGGCCCCCGTGCCCGTGGTGGAGCTCGTGGTCGCGTCGGGCGTGGCGCTGGTCAGGTTCTGAAGTCGGTACACGCGGATCAGGCAAGCATCCATCGTTGTTCCGAACGTCGGCGCGATAGTGATCGAGGTGTTGGACGTTGCACGGCTCACGATTGCGCAGATCACGTCAACTGCCGCGGCACCTTCGGCGAAAGTCTGAACGTGTATGGTTCCGTTCGTGCCGTCGATCGCGCACGCGCTTAAACTGTTGTGCCCCTTGGTCGACGAGTACGCGAAGATCTCGACCGCGACAAGACTCGTACCCGCTGGACTCCCAACGCCTACGCTGGTGAATGAGTAGCTAGTATTGACGCCCACACTGGACGCAGGCGACGCGACAAGATTTGCCGACGCCTTCGCCGCGGCCTGCCTGAACGGCATAAGCGGAACAAGGCTCGCTGGGATGATCGGCTCCCGCGCCGGCCGTATGATAGCGGGCGCGGGAGGTACCCACAGCTTTGGAGGCAGTTCGATTGGCACGTTAGCCCTCGACTATCTCGCTGAGGTGGTCATTGTTGATCGTGTTCAGCGCCGCGTCGTATGCCTCCCGCAACTTCCGCTCCGCCACGCGAGCGATCTGCAGTTCCGCGTCAGCACGCGCCTGGTCCTCGGGCGACAAGGTCTTGATGATCTTCGCTTGTGGATCGTTCGCGTCGGGGGGCGCCGGTGTTAGGTCGCGAACCTTCTGCATCGCAGCGTGGTGAGCTGTGGCGAGATCGACGAGTTTCGAAGCAGCCTCGGCACTCTCCTCAAACTTCCGGGCTTTGATGAAGTCCTCGTTGGCCGCGCCCTCGCGCTTCTTGAGGTCTAAGGACGTAGTCTCATAGGCTGCAGTAGCCGATGTGGTTCTCGACTGTGCAAGCGACTCAGCTGCTGCCTGAGCGTCCTCCATCACCTTCTTCGCGTCAGCGATCGCCTTCGCTTGTTCGGTGATGATATCCTGCACTTCGAGATCGAACGCCGCCTTAGCGTCGATCTGCTCCTTGTGAATTGCGTCCAGTGCTGCCTGTGCTTCTGCCGATGTCATTGCTTGCCTCCATTCAACTTCGCAGCAGCTGCTGCGTCAGCGACTTTCTGCTTCGCCTCTGCGGCGATGTCGACTGCGACCTTCTCAGCGACGGCCTCAGCAGTCTTCGGCGCCTTCTTCGTCTTGCCGACCAACTGTGCATTCGCCTCCTGCAGGGCAGCGATCGTCGCGTTAGCAGCTTCGAGCTGCACTTGCAGAACCATGACCTGCGCCTGGAACTCAGCCGAAGCTCTCATCGCATTCGACAACTGATTGGCGCGGATCTCGTCATACTTCCGGGCGATCACCATCTCAGCGGGCCACTGCTCCGGCGCGCCGCCATCGGTGACTACAGTCACAAAGCTCTGCTTCTTTTCCATGTGGTCGTTCCTTCGATTGGGGTCTTACTGCAGTGCTGTAACACTAAGGAGCGAGTACGTCTGGGTCTTTTTGAGGACACAATAGAATTTATGGCCGTTAGTCGTGGTGAAGGCATCGCCCACCACCTTGGTGAAGCCCGACGTAGTGATCGCGCCTGCGGACCCGTTGTTCGTGATCTCCATGCCCACAGTGCTTGGGCCATTGGACATCGGAGCGAGCGTGTGGGCGCCTCCGTTCGTATAGTACTGTTCATTGCCGAGCAACGGGTCAGGCGTCACAGTGCCGGACGAGACGGTGCCATTGTTAACGTAGGTGTGTATCCAACCGACACCGTTGATATCGCCAGCAACGCCGCTCGAACCGAAGCTAGTCTTACCTGAGTTCGGAATACGCATTCTCTCAATGAGCGACGATGTTCCATCGGCACACGTCAAGATCTTTATGCACGCTGGCATGTCATTCGATGCACCAGGCGTAGCGTCACAGGTACCAACGATTTGCGCGCCCGTGACAAAGTTTGTGCCATCTGAGCCGGCGAAGTTAATCACGCCGAAGTTGTCGCTCAGCTGGACGATGGTATGCGTCATGAGAGTGGCGCTGCGCGACTTAGCTAGGAAGAGGTTCGCACCACCGCCGTCGTTAGTGTATCGCGCTTGCCCGTATGCGGATGTGTTCGCGGTGTTACCATGGTGTTGGTGATGGGGGGTGTTAGTACCAGTGCTAAACGTGCTGACGGCCGCACCTCCGCCGCCAAGAATTAAACGTCCCGCGTTGTCAACCCGTAGCACTTCCACCTGAGATGCAGTTGCGTCCGGCGTGACAAAGAACATCATGCGGGTTGGTAGATCGCCAGCAGCAGTCGCGGCATCCATCTCTACTTTAATCGTCGCGACGCCGGGCGCGTTCGTTCCATCATCTACGCGCCAAACGAGCGCGCCTATGTTATCGTTAATTGACACTAGCCCGCGAGTGCCGACCGCGGCGCCTCGGCTCTTAAAGAAGTCGATTTCCGGAGGGCTCGCATCAGCGGACCATCGGCCGAGCTCCATCAGTGACTGACCCTGTGTCGTGCCATGATACTGCCACGCGGGCGTTACCGTATTGGCGGGGCCAATTAGTTGCGCGTTGTAGACGGTGCCGCCGGGCATGTGCAGAAAATTGCCGCTGGCATCCCATTCGGATCGGACGGAGTTGCCGGTGATGACCGCGACGGGGTAGGCACTCACTGTGCCCATCATCATCGTGCCCACACCGGCGTAGTCGGAGGTGTTGACTCCGTTAATGAAGATCAGAGCATGCTGGTTCGCGATACTGTTTCCGAGCGCAATGCCAGTACGGCTACTTGAGCCTGTGTTCACGTTGCGAAGGCGAAGGTAAGTAGACGCGTTCTGCGACAAGTCGAACTCAGCGAGGTCAGTCGCCGTGATCGGAGTCGTAGCACCCACAAGTAGCATGGGCGCATTGGTACCCCACGCGAAGCGACCTGCTTCGTTCTGCGCTACACCGCCGCCGGCGCCCTGCAGAGTGAAGATCAGGTTGCCGCTGTAGTCGGAACCGGCGGCGGACGCCTTGACACCCTGGACACCTGCGAACCCGTAACGCGCGGTCGAGTTTCCAGTTTTCCCGCGAAAGATAAGTGAAGGGCCAACGCCTACACCGGCCGTTGCACTGCTTTCGAGCACAAGCGCGTTGTCGGTATTACCGTTCGAGGGTAGTGCCCCCTGGGCGGTAACGAAGTGCGCCTTACCTTGTGGCGCCGACTCGTTGAGTCCGAACTTGCCGCTACTATCAAGACGCATAGACTCAACGCTGTTGATGTTCCAAATGAAAGACTTACTGGAAGGCACGTTCTGAAGCAGCGACCCCACGCCTGATGTCACGATCGAATTTGTTCCGTCGTGCTGGAACGCAAGGTAGTTAGAAGTGCTGCCGACTTGCGTAACATAGACAATGCCGCCTGCATCTTCGAATGCGCCCGTGGTCGTTACGATCCCAGTTCCGTCCCAACGCAGGAGCCGACCAGCGGTTCCGAAAGCCGAGTAGTCGATGTCGCCTTCAGCCGCGGTCCCGATCGCGACATGGCGGTAGACCTGCACGGTCGCGCCTACAGTGATCGTAAGTTTATACGCGCCCCCCGCCACGTAGAAGAAGAAGTAGCCGTTGCTGTCTGTGGTCGTCGGGTTGGTTTTAGGTGTGCCCGTGCGCGTCGAGTAGATCGTCACAAGCGCGTTGTCCGACTCGCGTCTGACTTCAATCGTCGCGCCGACTTGAATGTTGCCTAGTGCGTCCTGGACGTAGTCCTGGTAGATCGCGTAGTTGGTCATACGTCTCTCCTACACTGTCGGTCCGCGACGGTCAGCAGGGGTGCCGATCGTCGTCACGTGCGCAATTCCATCGATGCAGTAGCCAGCAGCGGATGTGGTCGTACCGGGAACCGCGCTCGCTGCACCCGTCAAGCCAGGCCCGCCGCCTGAGCCTGCGCTTGTGCCGAGCGACGGATTGCCGTTGATATGTCCGCCTACGCCACCTGCGGTTGCTGTACCGGGATTGCCGTCAGCGCCGGGGACGTTGCCGAGTCCGCCTGCACCAACCTGCGTACCCGCACCACCGCCACCGCCATCGTGCGAGCCGCCTTGAGCGCCGCCACCTCCACCGCCCCAGATCGCACCGACCGAGTCGTCGAGGTCGATATTGATTGTGGTCTTCAGCGCAGTACCGCCGGGGTTGCCGCTGTTAGGAGGCGCGGTCGGTTTGAAGTCGGCCCCCGCACCGCCTTTGCCCTGAATGCGGCCCTGCACTGTGATCTTCGGCTTGAACCCTGTCGGCCAACCTGTTCCCACGTCGAAGGCGGGCGTAGACGCCGAGGACGAACCGACCACAGCAGATGAGAGGATGATGCACTCGAGCGTGACCACACCAACATCGGCGAGCGTGAGCTCCGGATAAGTCGCGTCGTGCGCTGCGAGAAGGTTGAAGTCGAGCGTATCCGCGCCGATCGTGACGACTCGCGCGGTCACATCGCTGGAGTCGTAGAACGAGAAACGCAGTTCCTCGGCCGTGACCATGTAGCGATCTTCGAGATTATTGATCCTCTGGACCTGACACGGCACCGACTCACGTGCGCCTTCATCGTCTTGCAAGTTAGGCGCGGAGATGTAGCAGCCGACGCCCAGCACAGGCACAACGATCTGGTCCGACTTATACAGCGAGAACTCGAACGTGCGCGGCGGGTCGCGATAGCGTCCAAGCTGCAAGTTATTGCACCGCTCGGCCGCAGGCAGGCCGGCGGAGGAGATCCACTGCGAGAAGATCGTCTTGACTTGCGTGGAGCCCCACTGAGTGGCAGCAGTCGCATCAATGCGCGCGACACCATAGGCGTAGTTGTCCTTGTTGTCGCTGCGCTGCGTATAGTCGCGTGGACCGAAGAACGTCCACACCTCGCTCAGTCGCGTTGACAGCTGCTCTTTGTTCGTCAGAGACGAGCGCATGCGCACGTCGCCGCTGTAGACCGTCGCTCCAGGCGCGATCGGACTCAACACCTGCAGCTTGATCAGTTGCGCGCTCGGGTCCCACCACTGCGCCATTGCGGCTTCTTGGATCAGCTGCGACGCCAACTTGTTGACGCCTGTGGGCTCGGTAATATAGCGCGTGTAAGTGAGACCGAGTTTGCTATCGACTTCGTCCTGCCAGTCGGAGAGCGGGATCCACGAAGGGTCGATCTCAGTGTAGTTCGTGTAGAGGTCGTTCAAGATGTAGGCTGGATCTTGCCCGACGTACGCAAGGACCAGCTGCACACGCTCGCCGGCAGCGTGCGCAATCGCAGTCGATCCAAGCTGGGCGCGAACCACAGTCATCGCGTCGGCTACACGCGTGAATGACATCGCCTCCTTGCCGCCTACGTTCACCCAGCCAGAGGCGGGGTACTCCAAGTTTCCGATGCCCGCCGGGTTCAGGGTGAACGTCGTGGCCACGTTGGTCATTGACGCGAGCGTGGTCCCGTTGCTTACGGCGGGCGCTTGCGCCTTGTCATCGTCGGCCAGCTTCAGAACATCCTTGGCCGTGATCGTGAAAGTGCCGTCGGGCTTTGGGCCGTCGTAGGAGTCAATCACGAAGTGCTCGACTTCCATGTCGGCGAGAGCCTGCCCAACAAAGCCGCGGATGCGGCGTAGCGGGCGACCGAGGATGTACGGGTGCCGAGCGCGGAACTTGCCCCAGAAGGACCCCTGTGTCACAGGGTCGTAGGAGCGCGATGACAGGTAAGGATCCACAAGGCCTGGCAGCGTATCGGGGTGAGGATGATCGCGGAACGCCAGGGACAGCGTCGCGCGTTGTCCGAGGTTCGTGCCGAAGCTGATCACGCCGGGCGTGTACGAGTCGCTCTTGAGCGACGGAACCGCCTCGATCGATTGGTCGTAGTACGCGGCGCTCTTGCAGAAGCGCAACGTGACACTGCCCAGCGTGAAGTTCACAAGGTCCTGGCAAGTCTTGAACGTGTTGAAGCACTTCTTGCTACCAGTTGTCGGGATCGACGCGGTGCACGGTGCCACGCCGTACGTGTTGAGACACGTCGGCAAATCAATCTCGATGTAAGTGACCGCTTGCGTTCCGACCGTCACAGCACGATGCCTCTCGTCTGGAGATCAATGCGCATCATGCCGTTGGGCAAGTCGTTGACCGGCTTCGGCTGGTTCGACAGCCAGCAGAACCCGACTTCGAGCGGGTAGGTGCTAGGCCTCCATGCAAAGAACCACGGCTTAGTGCGTGCCGCGAGGATGAACGGAGCGAAGTAGAGACGGTACCAACCCGGAGTGAAGTTCGCCCAGCTGATCGCGTTCGCGTTCGTCGATCCGGTGATGATGCGCCCAAGGAAGTCGCCCTCTTCGCTGACGCCGCCCGTCACGTCGTCTTCACGCGCGAGCGTGATAGGCGTATGCCCGACGTAGATGCGCCGTTGTGCGACTAGGAGCTTGCCGACGTACAGCACCGCCATGGAGGGCGCTGCGCTGCCAGCTCCAAGCGCAACCTTGATCGTGTTATAGATCGCCGGAGCGAAGCGGAAGATCAGAGGCGAGTCGTCGGCGGGCGCAACGCTGCCTAGCAGGACATACCCTGCGCCCGCGTCGCCGTACACGTCAACGGTGATGCCCTTGGTGCCGAAGTTGTGTCGAGCAATGCCGACGTAGTCGATCAAGTCGCCGTAGCCCGACACGTCTACAAAGACGTTGATCGCCGCAGCGCTCGCGCCCTTCCACTTCGAGTAGGTGAGCGGGTTGCCGAGGTTCGTGACGGGGTAGCCGGTCGCTGTACTGCTCGCGGAGACAGTCGTAGTAGTGCACAGGTTATGGTACCCAATGCACGGCGAGTTCGCATTGGTATCGGTATCAGCCGAGACAACGAAGCCGGGCGCAAGGATCAGCATGTCCGCCTCGTCATGTTAGAACGACTACGCCGCCGTCCCGCTGATACTGCAGGAGACGCTCGGCGAGGTCCTTCATGTAGGAGCCCGAGAAGATATCGTTGGGATTGATACCTTCCACGAATAGCGTTTGCGCTTGGGGCGCGGGGCCGGTGTCACCGCCGCCGCTGCTACCGCTGCCGCCGCTGCTGACGGGAGCAGTACTACCGCCGCCGTCCTGTGTTGTGCTGCGGATCGATGCGATCTGCGCAACGCCTGCGGCTGCGACCAGCGCGGCCTGAATGAAGTTATACGGCGGCACCGATCCGCTGAGAGCTTTGGTCACAGCCACAGCGGTGTTGATGATGCCCGCGGCGATAGCAGCCGCCTTGCTCTTGCCGAAGACTGTGGTCAACGTGCTTGCAGCGAGCGAGGCAGTCTCGAGGATCATGCCCTGCTCGTCTTTCTTCAGCTGCCGTTTCATCTTCGCGGCTTGCTGTTCCGTGATAACGCCGTTCTCCACAGCATTGTTGATGCGATCCATAGCCTGCTCGAATGGCCGCGCGTCGAAGGCGAAACTCTCACCGAACAGGACTGGCAGACCCTTCATCCGATCTTGCAGATCGTCGAGGTCTTTCTTGATCACGTCGCGCACGTCGAACCAACCCTTGAGTGCGTCGGTCGGCAGCGGCACTTCGATCGGAACCGCGTCTTTCTCCAGCGACAGAGACTCACGTACTTTCTCGAACATCGCCTGGAGCTCGGTCAACGCGCGCAATGTGTCGCGGTAGCCTTTGATGCGTGCCTCTACCGTGTCCATATCCTCAAGGACTTGCTTGGTGACGTTCTTCTTGGACAGGTGGTCCATCAATTCCAGCTCTTGCTGGATCAGACCATTGATCTTTTCGATCTCTCGACTGTTCGCTTCCCAAGCCTCGCGCCAACGATACAGACCGCGCGTCTCGAGGAATGCGTCGAGGTTCTCGGCTCCACGATTGAAGAAGTCTAAGATCGCTTTGAGCGGGCCAGCTGCGGCGCCGCTGAGAGTGCCACCGAACTTCTCCCACGATGACTTAAGTTCGCCCATCGCTGCAGTGTACCTGGCGGCCTTCTCGATCCCCTCCCGATCCATGATGAGACCGAGGTCTTGCTGGCGCTTAGCTAGATCTTCGAGCGCCTTCGAGCCTTGCCCGAACACAGTCAACAGTTTGCCAGTGTCGTCACGTAAGAGCGTGCTGGCAATCTGCGTCTTGCGAAAGCCGTCAGGCATCCGCGCGAGCGCGTCGGAGATCTCAGGAAGTACTTCGCTGAATTGACGGAACCGCCCGCTGCTATCCTGGAACGCCACACCAAGGTCTTGGATCGCTTGCGTCGCTTCAGTCGCCTCACCGCGCGATATGTCGGACAGAGCTTGCTGCCAGCCCTTCGCGGCGCCTGTAACATCCTGCAGCGTCGCACCTACGCTCTTCGCTGCGAACTCCAGCTTAGACAGCGACTCGACGCTCTCGCCTGTGGTCGCAGTCGCAGCGCGTAGGTCCTGAGCGCTCTGCGCTGCATCGCTGAGACCGCGCACCATGAGCGCAGTAGCCGCAGCGACGAGGAGGCCCGTTTGCCTCCACGATCGACCCGTGGCTTCTGAGCTGGCCGTACTCGTCTTCTCGAAGTCAGTGACCTTCACTTGCGCCGACTTCAGGCGCGCGTCAAGATCACTGATGTCTCCACGCAACCTGACAAGCAGGGTGCCGAGTTCGACCGTCGCGGGCATTCGTCACCATTACTGAGCGGCAGGACCGTTCACGACGTTGATCGTCAGCACGGAAGCAGTCTTCGCAATGCCGATGATGTTCGCATACATGCCTGACGCCTGATCCGCCACAGGAGCAACCTTGCCCGCGGTCGCGCTGCCGATGTAGATCTTGCCCTGCGTGAGCACAGCACCAACGGTCACGTCGCCCTTGGTCTGCACACAGCACGCGGCTCCTGCCGCGCCGGGCGAGTCGACGAACATCCCGCGGAGTGTCCGAATAGCGGCAGTAACGCTGTCCGCGTCGTGCTTGCCATACTGACCGGTCGCCGAGTCGTAGTAGGCGAGGTCACCTGCAGACGCCGCAGCGTTCGCAAGGCCACGCTCGATTACTGCATCGGTACCGGGAAGAACTGCGGTTGAGGTGATTGACAGGTCAGCCATGTCCGTAAGCCTCTTCGTAGATCTCTTCTACTTCACTCTCACTCATTGATCCGTACATCTTCGCCGGCCGATGGGCCGACATGATCAGCCAGAGCTCGAAGGGGCGGAGGCGCCAGAAGTCAGCGGGCGACGCGACCCATTCGTTCTTGATCGCGGCCTTGAAGACTTCTTTGACGATTTGACCTCGCCCCTTGACACGTTTCCCGACTTGTTCTCCGCTAGCACTTCCTCGCTCGGCATGAGCGCGGCGAGCAAGATCCGCACGTTGAGAGCGACTTGCTCTGTCTGTTTGCCTTTCAGCATCTTGACGAAGACCTCCTCCTCGCTGACACGAATGCCAGCGTGGCGAAGGATAACGCTCCACGCGCGAGCTAGGCGGAACATCGGCACCCGCCCGGAGGAAGCGTACGAGGCCAGCTCGACCATCGTCAGAACCTCTTCCACACGGATGCCGACTTCGAACACTTGCTCCTGAGGGATAACAAGCGTCTTGCCTTCCCAGACCAGCTCGATTGGGTCAAAGACGGTCATGGGTCATTAGCTCCCGGGCGTGTAGCTCCAGTTCCCGGTCAGCTGTAGCTCTGCCTGGAACGTGGTAGCATCGTTGTAGGTGCCCGTGGGTGCGAAGCTCGCAAGGAAGAACGAGCCCGAGATGATCGTCCCATCCGGGAACGTCATCACGCCAGTGCGCGTGCGATTGCCCGCGAACCAGTCGTCTTGCAGGTAACGGTCCTTCGACACGCCCTGGATGGTGATGTTCACCTCGTCCTCGGCGGAGACAGTGAGCAGCTGACGCTTGCCCGCATCTTCGCCGGAGGTGACGTTGATCGGCGCTCCGTTCAGGGAGAGGGCTTTGCTGCGCACTCCCGCGATCGAGTTGCCGTTCCAAGTGAAGGCGATGTTACGTCCTACGAAAGCTGCCATTCTCTTAGCTCCTCATGGCCCTGAACACACAAGCGAAGATCTCCTTGTCCGTGTCGTTCTTGCCGAGCGACTCGACATCGGTCTCCGCCTGCACAAACGCATACGTTGATCCACCGAGAGTCAGCGCGGAAGCTCTAGTCAACATCCGCATGATCTCATTGCACTTGCTGTAGCCTTCCGCATACTTGCCAGCGCGTACGCGTACGAGGAACGTCGGATAGAAGATGTCCTGCTCGCACGTATCGGGCGCACCGCCGCCAGTATCTAAAACCGTGATTGCGGTTACTGGATCCTTGGGCTCTTGCCCGACTGAGATGACCCAGCCTGTCTTGCCGCGACGCGAGCCGATGCCCCTCGTCTGCAAGTAGTTCGCGATATCGTCAGCGCACGAGTTCATTTGCGCACCTGCGAGACTCGAGCCACAGCATTCAATGCGCGGCCTGCATTGTCGCGGATCGTGTTCGCAAGGAACTGCGGCTCACCCCTTGGGCCCCAGTACACACCAATCCCGCTGCGACGAGGTTGACCGCGTAGCTTGCCGGGAGCATCGTGCACCGCCGCTGCATAGCTCGCGGAGAACCCGACTTCGGCAGCCACAGGAAGATCGGGCGCACGACGCGAGTAGCCGCTCGCGCGCAGGATGCCTTTCTCGACAGGCACACGCTTCTTGGACTCGCGCTCGAAGATCAAGGCACCAGCCATCAGGCCCGCCACAGTAACTGCAGGCAGGCGCGCAATCTGCGAGTTGAGATTGCGGATTAGCTCTTCAGTGCCTTCGACTGTCGTGCTCACAACCACACCTTGTAGAGAGTTTCATCAGCTAGCAGGGATGGCGATGCCCCAATCTGGCGGATCTCGTAGGCTCCTGAGAGCTCTCGAGGATCAGCGCCCACCGCCACCCCTGCATCTCCTAGGAACAGGAACCCGCCGATGGCGAGCACTTGCTCCGGATACACGATCGCGCTACTCATAACCTCACGCCCTTCGCGATCACGAAACAGTTGAGAGACATCCTGCCAGCGACACGCAATCGTCTGCGGCACTACCGACGTGAAGTCGAGTCCGCCATAGCCGTCGTCCAGCCCTGGCGCCCAATAGGTCGCTGTCTGGTTCATCATGGCTGTGGCGAACGTCGTCACGTCAGAAACTTCCTACGTTGATTGCGAACGCCTTCGTCTTGCCGAGCGTAGCGAGACACCCTGTCGGGTCGAGGAGGATAGCCTGCTGGCCATACGCGCTCGCCGCAAGCTGAGTGCCTGACGTTGCGCCGCCGCCGTATGACTCGGAAGCGTCGCCCAAGCTCTTGCTGGTGAGCGGGCCGGGTGCCGCGCCCGAGCGAATGGACAGTAGGTGAGCCGTCACGTACTTGATTATGGCCTGCTGCACATCAGTCCCGTAGTTCGCGACAGCCGAGCACCGCCCAACGATCAGGGCGGCGTCGGCGATCGTCGCTGTGATGACTGCGTCACTGACGGGGGTGTCAATGATCAGTCGAACGTCAGCTACTGACGGGGTGCTGAGTGCCACCGGCCATCTCCTCGATGATCTTCTCCGCCTCAGCCGCACGGCGCACGGGGCTGCCGACCAGCTGCGTTGCGAGTCGCTTCTTGAATGCCGGGGGCTGCGAGCGCCAATCGGCTGGGATCGTGACGCCCGTCTCGGTCTTCACATCGACCACAGCAGCGGCGGGGTCTACGGCGACCGCAGCCTCGGTCTTGATCTCCAGCGGCGCTTCCTGGAGCGGCGCTTCGACCAGCTGCATATGCTTGAGCTTCTCAGCGTCCTTCGCTGTCAGGAGGATGTGGTTGCGGATGCGCAGAGTCAGGTCGTCGCTCGGGGTCGGGCAGCCGTAGATCACGGGCACGAACTGGTTAGTTGCCTGATCGCGCTCGCGCCTGATGTGCTTGGCGCCTGGACGCATGATGCGATAACGCTTGATCTGCTCGCCTTGATGTTGAGCGAGGTAGTCGTGAGGGTGTGCCTTGAGGTTCATTGTCTTTTCCTGTTGGGGTTAGGAAAAAGGCGGAGACGTCGTAATGACATCCCCGCCCTTACTGTTACGGGTCTACGCGTGACCGTTCAGGACAGGTGAACGATGCCGGAGTGGCCGTCGAAGTCAGACTTGACTCGCGGCGCCCACACGGCCATCACCTTGAAGCGCTCCTGCATGGTGCCGTTGACTTGCCACTGCACGGTGGAGACGTCCTGTGCAATCGCCCAATCAACGACTTCACGCTGCATCTGGATGAGGAGGACGTTGTTCGCTGCGAGGCGATCGACCACCTTGATGTCCGTCAACTCCGACAGCTGCAACAGGCGCGTCTTGATGGTGCGCGTGTCGGCAGTGCCGGGGTTGTAGTCGTTGTCGAGGATCTGCTCGTAGGCCTGCGGCACGTAGAGCGTGTAAGGCCCGTAGTACCGATCAGCCTTGGCGGCCGTGATCATCGCCTGAACGTCGGCGAGGATGTCAGGGCCGGTGATCGCAGCGTTGTCCCACGCCAAGGCGAGAGTGACCGTGTTGCGATCGGGGTGGTTCGTATATCCGTAGATGGTGTTTCCATCCACCTGGATAGCCGAGCCCGACAGCAGCATGTCTTCGCTCTTCTCAGCGACGACGCGAGCCGCGATGTCCGACGCCAGCACGTCCACACCTTCGCCGACGAGGCGAGATGCGGCGAGACGGCGCAGGTTGATGCGGAAGTCCTTGTGGACGATCGGCACCGGCACCGCCTTGTAGTCGTAGGCGGGCGTGTCCTCTTCGCCCTGAGCTTCGGCCGTCATGTCAATGTTGGCGCCGGTCATGTCGGACGAGCGCTCCCACTGAGAGATGGTCTGACCGATGCTGCCGAGGTTGTGCGTCAGGCCGCGGCTGATCAGGTCACCGACAGCGACGAGACGCTGGGTGGCGATCTCGATCACGCGACGGTCGAGGTCCTTCCACTCGTCGTACTGCAGCAGGCCGACCGCGTTGGTCTGGATCCCGCGGCCGTCATTGCCGACGATCTTGGTCACGCCATCGCGGTCGATATACGGCCGCATAGCGTGAACGCTCATTTGGCCCATGAGCACACGGGCCGGGTTGGCGATCTCCTGAAACTGCATGTTACAGCACCTCCACCTTGATGCGCGCGGTGGAGTTCGGGCCAGTGCCGCCGCCGCTGTTGTCCACAGCTTCGAGGGCGCGGGCGACGGGCCATGCAGCGGCTGTGGTCGCGCTGCCTGTTCCGTGAGTGGTCACCTGCAGGGAGCCGTTGCCGCCCGACTCGAGGAACGCACCGAGCGCAGCGTTCTCGCCGTTCTTCAACCAGGCGTAGAACCGGTCGCCCTTCTTGGCGCTCCAGTACGCGACCTGATCGTTGGCAGCGTAGTCGGTATCGATGTCCCCGCCGACGTACTCCTCCTCGCGGGCGAACAGTGCCGAGGCGACGCCAGCGGCGGTAGCGTGCTTGCGCAGCTTGCCAGTGGTCATGACCTCGATGAGGTCGCCAGGGCGGATGGCCGCGTTGGCGACGCCTTCATAGCAGCCCGGGTTACCGGACAGCAAGATGGTCTTGGGTGCAGTGTTGGACGCCATGGTTATGCAGCCTCCTTCTTACGGAAGTGCGCCAGCACACCGAACGAGGCCATCTCCTTGGCCGCCGGATCATCGGCGTTGGAGGCGATGGGGGCCGGACGGCCCATGTAGGTCGGTGCGGCGACGGGCGGCAGCGAGGCGAGGAAGACCTCGAGCGTAGCGTCGGGCATTGCCTCGGCCTGCTCCTTGGTCATCTTCGACTGTGCGCACACGTCAGCGATGAGCTTCGCACGCTTCTGGGCGACGATGCCCTTGGCGGCGGCGATAGCTGCCTGGTCCTCGGCGGACAGGGCAGGTGCGTTGGTCTTGAGCGCGGCGACCACCTCGGCCATCGCACCCTTGACCGTCGCAGCAACGGTCTCGCGGACCATCGCCTCGATCTCTTCCTTCTTCAAGGTGGGCTCCTCGTTCAGCTTCAACTCGGGTTCACTCTTCTCTTCGGCGACGATGTTCCCCACCAGCGCCTTGAGTTGCTCTACGGCATCGGTCATCGCTTTGAGACCGGCCATAAACTTCTCATTGATCTTCATCCGCAGGTTGCTCCTGATGCCACAGCCATCCGTCCAATTGCACGCGCCCTCGGCACCTGGCAGGAACGCGAGGTGGTCGGGGCGGATGTTGCGATGAATGCCCGAGTAGGTCTTTCCGTTGATCTCACCCGGTGCTGCCTCGAAGTCCGCGAAGTATCCCGTGCTCACGTCAATTGCTTCGCCCTTGCGGATCGCATCGATCAGGCCGGGCGCAAGCTCATTGGCGAGCGCAACATCGATCCAAGCTTCGCCAACAAGGCTGCCGTTATCATCACGCACATTGAAGATCCGACCGATTGACCACTCTTCGAGAGTATTCGGATCATTGGCGCTGATATGCTGGCCGTCCTTGCTGGGATGCTGGACCGTTACAGGTACACCATTCCACGCGAGCGGGAAGTACTCCTCACGTGGGAAGAGATGATCGTTCATGACCACGTCGGACTTGGCCAGAACGACTGGCACGACAACGTGGTCTCGCTTCTGGTAGCGGACCGGCTTGATGTCACTCGACGACAGATGAAGCCGGAGGGCCGGCGTCACCTGTCGCTGACAATTGCAATCCGCTTTACACATTGCCGTGGTCGTTAGCCTGCGTAGCCGAACGGATACTGCTCGAAGCCGAAGAAGAACTTCAGACCCGCGGCAGTGAAGGTCGGTGTGCCCGCGCCATTGACCGCCGAGATGTAGAGGTCGCGAGATGAGGTCAGAGCCTGCATCATGCTCTCGCACACAGCGTTGGTCGGGCGAGCGATGCGAACACCGCCGAGGTCCACATAGTCAGTGGTAGCGATCGGCACGCGGCCGACGATCGACGCGAGAGCGTTGGCGTCGGAGATGTTGGGGGCGCCGTTGACGGTGCCGAGCGAGGACGCAGCGTTCTGGAAGAACAAGTCGAAGGCGACGCCCTGGTCGTCGAAGTCGACAATGTAGAGGGACTTGAGCAGCGCAACGCCGCCCTTGATGCGGCAAGCGTTGGGAATGACAACCGGAGTGGTCCACAGGACATCACCCGAAGCATAGGCGCTGGTGTCGAGGACAGGGACCACGGGTCCGATAACGGTGGCGTTCTGGCGCATGTTGGCGAAGTCTCCGCTGGAGAAACTGGAACCATCACTTCGCCATACGCCGCAACTATGGTACCGTCAATCGCCGGAACTCTGGCTACTTCGAGCGCGCATCTAGCTTGGTCGACAACGTGGTTAGCGTTGTATTTATTGCCCCAAGCTGAGTTTTCACCACTGCCATGTCTGTGGCTAGCGATGCCATGTCGTCAACTTTTCTCTCAAATTTCGAGAGTTTCGACTCCGCTTCCTGCAGTCGAGTCGACACGCCGCCGTACACATAGCCCACAGTCACGGCATTGAGAAGCAGCGTGATCCCTAGGCCGATCACAGCCATAAGCTGGCCGCCGTTCCTCTCGTGCTGTTGATGCTGCTTAGCCATCACTTGCCCCCGTACAGACTCTGCAGCTTGGCGTGGTACGCCTTGCATGCGTTGACCGCTCGCGCCTGCTTGAGTTCGTTTCGCCGAACCTTTGTGAGCAGAGGCTGAGTGTTGGACTTTGTGAGTGCTTCCTTGGGCCATGGTGTAACTCGTCCTCCTTGAGCTACTGCAGATGGCTGAGGCGGCAGCGTCACCGTGTTCCAGTTGCTAACGGAGGGTACCGATGAGGCGCATGCCGTCAGCATCGATGACAACAGGATCAGACTCAGGCTCGGGACACGTCGTCTTGAAACGCTGCCACAGAACTTTAACCGTGGCGGGTGGAGTCTTCTTGGTGAGTGCCTCAGCGATCTGATCATTGGTGAGCTCCGTTTGCGTGTCGTCCGTGTCGATCTGCCCACCTAAGTCGAGGGCTTGTCGGAACCGTCGATTGTCAGTCTGCAGCTTGGTGATCGTCGCGCGCATCGTCGAGTAGGACCACAGCTTGTAGACGCCAACTCCGCCTGTGAGCGTACCACCGACGAAAGTAAACAGAGCCGCAGCGAGCGCCCATGTCAACGGGATCGGGATCATGGCTTGACCTTCACGAAGGAGAGGATAGCACCGACAAGGGTCGAGAACGGCGAGTCGCCCGGCACGCCGGATGCGCGCAGGAAGCCTGCGCCGAGCGCTGCAAGGCCTGCGACCTCACCGCCATAGCGATACGCTGCAATCGTGATTAGCGTCCAGCCGATGCACCACAGCGTCCATTGAGTGTTATTGTCGATCACTTGGTCGAGACCTCGATCTTGTCGCCAGCCTTTGTCGACTCGAGAATGCGCTCAATCAGCGCGACGATATCCTCGGCCTTCATTACGGCGCCAGCGGGGATGATGACGCGGAGCGTGTTCATGTGTTCTTGCCGGAGTTGTGGTCGCGGAACCGCCAGTAGCACGCATAGAGCGCGAGGCCGATCGACAGCGCAGTGAGGATGCCGATGATCCACGGCTTGGCGTGCGAGAGCGCCTCGAGCGGCCCACGCACTGACTCCACAGCATCGCCGACCTTATCGGGCTCGGGGAGCGCGAACTGCGCTGCAGGCTTCGCCACGCCTTCGGTCGCAGCGCTACCCGCCGCGGACACGATCGTTTTGGACTTCCACACTGAGCGATACCTGCGAACGCCTAGCAGCCGCCTACGCGGATACTGCTCGATGCAGACCATGTCATGTTGATTGCCGCCGAGGCAGGTGACTGTGTTCTCGTCCCATGCGACGAGGAACGTCACGTGGCCAAGTACGTGGTCATCGTACTCGCCGCGCTGGAAGACGCAGATGTCGCCGACTTGCCAGTCGTCATCTTCGACGGCCTCGCCCCAGTTCAGGTAGGCGCGCGCCATGCCGTTCTTCGTCGACTTGATCTTGGCTTTCTCGAGCTTCGCGTTGACGTAGTACGCGCACCATGGCGTGTTCGTCGCGTCTTGACGCTTGCCCGTGGTGACTGCGATCCACTCTTCCACAACGGGGTTGGATCGCTTGGCCGCGCCATTCTTGACCCACTCGTGGATCCCGATGTCTGCGGCAGCGTCGCGGATGTAGGCGGGTGCGTCGTCAGGTGCGTCGAAATGCTGGCTCTTGACCAGCTCGCCACCGCTCGCGTCAGAGGTGTACTTCGCCATTAGACTCTCCATGCCATCGTCGCGCAATAACGGCGATGGCCCGGAGTGTCAATCGCGCGAACTCTCCGGGTGGCGGTAGTAGCGGCACCAGTCGTCCTTGTCGGTGCGCCAGCCGCGTTTGCCGCAAACTCCTTGGCTAGGCGCGTTTTTCACGCGCGCCCAGCGCTCGCACTTCTCGCAACGATCGGCCAAGGTCACGCTCGCTTCACCGAGAGTTGTTTTGACTTTCATGGGTATAAACTCCCCGCACAGGCCGTAGCAGGCCCCGTTGTAGGAATGCTCTCCACGAGGGTGATTGCAGCGAGCGCACAGCATCAAGGACACGCCGGTGCCTTCTTCTTGCGATAGCAGCCAAAGGCTAGTTGCTCGTACGCGCTGCGGTCAATCTTGACCGGCTTCTCTGTCAGGATCGGTTTGTGAGACAGCGGGCTGTTGCCCGTCTGCGATAGAGTCTCAACGCGCTGCGCTTCAGGTTCGCTATAACCGGCTTTCATAACACGACTCCACTTGCATCCATGACCACAGGTAACCATACACAACGGCAGTTCGGGTGGACAGGGATTACTCCCTCGGCCGCGTCGATATCGTAGACATTGCCTTCGAGCGCCGCGCACTTGAAGCACACGTGCCCGTCACCGGCAGTGCTGAACTCGGCCTTCAGATGGACGCCTTCAATCCGAGCCTCGCGATACGCGCCGAGAGTACCGCTCGCATGCGCGCGGATGACTTCAGTACGCGCAAGAACTTGCGCCCTCGTCGCGCTAATACCGTCGATGTTTTCCGCGACCGCGTCGGCCAGTTCATCGGCACTCCGTCCTTCGAGTAAGCCCTGGGCGAGGGTGCGACTGATCTGAGTGTCCATAACGGTGGTGATGCCGTCGAGCTCCGTATACGCCCGCGTGTAGATGAGTTCGATACGGTCACGGTGAATGGGTCGGAACCACGCGCTGTGGATAAAGTCGTCAGTGATGCGCGCACCAGCGCGTCCAAGCTCAGATCCTGCACCGGCCAGCCCTTTCTGATACGCACTGAGAAGATAGTTGTTCTGCCATCGTGTCAGCAAGCCTTGACGTTCGGCCTGCTTCAACCACAGTTGAAAGGCGCGCAACTTGTTCGCGGGCGCATTCACCTGCAACGCGTTACGGTCGCGGATGTGAACGTCGACCGCTTTCTTGAATGCGTCGAACCGCCGCTTCATCTCACGCTGGTAGCGACTACGCAGAGCGACCGTCTTCGTCGGATCGATGCCTTGATTGCTGAGCGTGAGCATAGCTCACTCCTTGACGTCTTGGAAGATCTCCGGCCCGAGGGCGATTGCGCCAGTGTAAGGTTCGATATCGCCAATCTCAAAACCTTGATCCACGTAGGCAAGAGTGATGTGAGGCTGGTAGTCAGCATGGTCGTAAGACGCGCCGCCGTCGCAGAACTCCTTCTGCCTCCATTGCAGTTCGGTGTTATTGAACTGCAGCACGAGCGCATACTTGCCCTCGCTGTTGGGACCGAACAATTCCATTGCACGCGGCCCGCCGGGATGAACCATCATCTTGCCGTCTTCGTCTTCGCCGAATGACTGCTGGAACTTCATCCAATCCACAGCCATCTTGGAGTAGCAGATAGTGACGTGCAGCGGGTCCTCGGTGACAGTGATGTCTTGCGCCTTCGCCCAGTCCTTGATCGCCTTCGTGTTCAGGACGTTGCGGCTCACGTACAGCGGAGCGACGTGCGCGTTGGTGACATCGATCGGATTGTTAGGATCGCCGCCAGGCGCGTTCGGGTTCGTCGGCTGCACAGGTGCACCGAGCTCCGTCGTGTCCACAGCCCAGCCCTCAGGCGGCTCGGGCGGAAGCTCGAGGATCTTGGTGCGGAACTCGGGGATCGGCACGACAAGATCCGCACCGGGAGTCCTCGCATAATTTGCGAGGGCATTCGTCTTGCGCTCGGCGATTTGACTCCGGCTGTCAGCGGGCAGTGCGTCGGTGTCTGACCACTCGGGCCACCAGTGACCTTCCGGCGCTGGGAGGTTGCCCGTCTTGATCATCAAGTCAATGAACGGCCGTAGCATCATCGGGGTGGCGAACATGCGCCGGCGCTCGCCAACGCGCTGCGACCAGTTGTTCTCGTCTTGGCCTGATGCCAGCTGCCCGCGCTCGGTACCGAGAAGGATACGCATCGGGATACCGACTGCGCCTGCGATCAGACTCAAGAGCTTGTCAGCGTTCGGCGCAGGATCGGGGCTCTCGCTGCCGAGGATCTGAGCGTTCATGCCTTGGCCGGACAGAGTGCGCTGCATCCCGTGAGCGAAGCTCTTCAGCTGCTCTTTGATGTCGTTCTGCTGCTCTTCATCCAGCTGCGCTTCCTTGTCGGCCCACAGCGCAATGCCGCGGTTCGCTGTCAGCCAGAACGTCTCTGCGCTGCCGCCGACGACTTTCTCCAAGTCCTGCAGACGATTGACCACAGGCAGCAGTCTTGGGATGCCGTACGTCTCGTCTTGATCGAGTATCTCGGCGATGTGAATAATGCGCGACGCATGAACCTTGAAGGTCTTCTGCGGCGCCTTCGAGTCTGAGTCGAACGGGACCGCGTTCAAGCTATACATCTCCGGCATGCCGAAACGCGGGTTCCGCATGTCGTTTGTCCACGAGGTGATCTGCACGCCCATCTCGCTGTAGGCCGATAGAAAGACGAGTTCGTTCTTGCCGTCCGCGAGAGGTTGCTCGGGCTTGCCGTCAGCGAAGCCCATGTAGAGAAGACCGAAACGTCCAATTGATGCGAGCCTGTCCGCGCGCTCCATGTAGTGCATTACGCGCATCATGTCGAAGAACGTGTCCGCCTTGTCGGCGAACTCGCTGTACCCCGGCTGATTAGGATCGGTCCCGTTGCCCGCTTCATCTCTGACTACTGGCGTGTCTCGCCACGTCGCCTGCGGAAATGCCTTGATGATGCGGTGCGCGATGTCCTGGCGCGTATAGAGCGAATAGAGATCGATCGGCCTTATGTCGCGCTTGTAGCCAAAGGCCGCGTACAGGTCGCGGTTGCCGTCATGGCTATAGCCGAGTCGCTGGGCAACACGGCTGCGGATGATGCTCCACGCCTCTTGCGCCTTGAGAGCGGCGATGCGAGCGTTGGCCTCGATCAGTTGAAGTGCTGGTTTCTTCTGCGTCGCCATCAGAACATCCCTATCCTGCCCCGGCGCAAAGGTTCAACCGCGTATCGCAGGGCGTCGATCACGTGGTTCTTTTTGTCGAGCAACTTCGGCAGCACCGCCTGAGTGAGCTTGTCCTGGTCGTAAGAGTAGTTGCTCAGTTCATCGATGGTATGCACGCAGTCCGGATGGACCACAATGTCGTATTTCCTGAGGAACTCGATGCCCTCCTGGATGGAGTTCGGTCCCTTCTTCGCAGCGCGCATGCGCGAGAAGCCGTGGTTCCTGCGCAAGTAGCTGATGGTTTCGGGCCTGGCCGAGTCGGCCGTACACATGTACTGCTTGGCGTACGGGATTGCATCGATGAAGAGTTTTTCTATGTAGTCGATCTCGCATCCGACCTTGTACGCCTCGGCGACGATGAACAAGGTCCGCCCTTCGACGTAGCAGCTGATCAGCACGCTGGGGTCTATGGAGTAGCCCCAGTCGGCACCGAGATAGAAATACGTGCGTGTGTTCGGTCTGAAGTCCTCGATGTCTCCAACGCGCCAGTTCTTGAACACACGTGCATCGCTGCGGGTGTTATACCCGCCAAGCCACACGTGCTTGTATCGCTCGTAGTCTCGACGCTTATCGTACTCAAGGTCTTCGCGTAGCACCTCGGGGAAGAACGGATTGTCATAGAAGTTCGCCTTGACGAGGATCGAGTTCTTCGGGCGTTGCTGACGCATGAACACGTCCACAGGATCTGTGGGCAGGTTCGGGTTCCACGTCATCCATATCTCGGAGTCGTCCTCGCGGATCGTCGGACGGATCAGTTCGAGACTGCGCTGGCTGAACGTCTGCGCCTCTTCGATCCACGCGCCGTGAAAGCCCTGATAGCTCTTGATCGACTCGCTGTTGTGGTTCTTCATTCCGGTGAAGACAAACTCGCCGCCCGGGGTCTCGATGTGACTTGTGCGCTCCTTGAAGTATCGCCCGACGTTCAAGCGATCGATCTCTTGCATGAGGAGTTGCTTCACCGACTGCTTCAAGCTCACCTGCGTTTCACGCACGCACATCCAGCGCGTTGGGCGCATGATTGCGCGCTCGATTAGCTTGTCGGCCATGAAGTAGCTCTTGCCGCTGCCGCGTCCGCCGTACAGGCCGACGTAGCGCGCAGGGTCGAGAGCGGGGACGAACACCTCCGGCGTTTCGAGTTGTAACGTGCCCGACGGCGCTAGCATTGATGGGGTTTCCTATTGCGGACACGCCGCGGGTCGTTTATTGTGTGTGGATAACGACGAACAGGAGACGACACATGAACAAGGTCTACATCGCCACTCTGAAGATCACGACGCGCACGCGTCGCGGCGTTCGTATTGTCAAGACCTCTCGCTACGCCGGTTCCACGCATGACGCTGCGATCGACAAGGCCGAGGAAGCTATGATGGAGATCGCTCACGAAGTGATCCCCGCCACGGACGATGACAGCTGCTTCGACGCGATGCACGACTGGTGCGAGCGCTGCTGCAGCATCTCCGTCGAGGAGTTGTCTGTCGATTGATCGCAACACGTCGCGAATACCACACCTGTATGCGGGAATTGTGTTGTCCCCGTATACGGGTGTGGTATAGTGAGTCCACAAACACTTGAACAGGAGACGAAGATGAACATCTACGACACCCCGCGTTTCAACGTCTACGCCCGCTTCGGTCGCGTGTGGCAGCTGTACGCTGCGAATGTGACTATGAGCAAGGCTGACAAGCTGTTGCGCGAGTTCGATCGTCTGCACGTGCAGGCGGTGTACGATCGCGCTGACGGTCCTCAAACGCAACCCGACGGCACGTCGCGCTGACGGTCGCCAATCAACAGTCCACAAACACTTGAACAGGAGACGAAGATGACCACCTACACCCTCACCCAGCTTGTCGACCACATGAATGCGACGAAGGCGTGCAAGACGCGCGCTGGCGCGTTGCGCCGTGTGTTGAGCGCTCGCGTTGAAGGCCTGCCGTACTCGATCGTGCAGCGTTCGGACGGTAAGTGGCAGCCTGTCGCGCACCTGAGTGACGATAACATGTGGCTCGCTTGCGCGCTGGTCAATCGCTACGTGACTGTGGTTCGCTTGAGCGACTTCCCCGACTTCGAGTGCGACTGACGGCCGCCAATCAAAGCTTGTGTGCGTGGGCCCGTTCGCGGGCCTTTTTGTTGTGGGCGCGAATAGGTGTAGGAACGCTGTCTGCAACAAGCGGAGGACCCCATGCCTAAGTTCGAACTGACACACAACGGCGCATTGCTCGAGACTCTGACGGCACGCACGCTGCAAGATGCTGCAGAGGTCGTGCGCAAGCGTCGCAGCAACATCGAGCGCGCGATTACGTTTGATCATGGTCCCGCCTTTCGCGGCGTCGAGTTTCAGCTGGTCAGCCGGCCGGCGAACGTCGTCAGCTACCTGCACCTGCGTCTGTCCAATAGGACGTAGGAGGATGTCTTGAAAGTGCTTGGAGTGGAAATTTTTTATGAGGCGCCGGGGCCGGCGGTCGGGTCGGTTGCTGTCCGCACTCGCCAAGTCCGATGCAACTCGACCACTCCGAGCGAAACCCCGACTGCGGACAGGGTTGTATCGACGTACTGTCCGCATCCTTGCATGCACATATGCAGATACATTATCCATAATGATTATTATGCGAATAGAGTGGACATCGTTCAATTATCCGCATGGCGATCACGCTTCGCCTTGACGATGACACGCTCTATCTTGTGAACCAGAGGTGCATCGCTGCTACCCTCGAGCGTCAGACGATCGCTGTATGTCGCTCTGAAGCGTGACGACATCATGTGCTTGACAGCGTGGGCGTTGAAGTGCGGAGTCTTCCGGGATATCTTGACTTCGTGCTCCCACCAAGCCTCAGCGTGTGCGCTTGCGATGTCTAGCGCTCGCTGTAGCTCGGGACGCTTGCGCGCCATGCTGCGCAATACGCTGCGGGGTACATTGAAGATCCACGCTGCTATCTGCGTCTCGCTGTCACCCCGCTTGCCCGCTTCGATTACGTCTGGCAATCGCGCTGGATCATACCAGCGACCATACCCGCCGTTCTCGTCGTCAGCGATCATGCGTGCCTCGCGTTTCTCAGCTGCTGATCGACCGTTGCCTGCATTGTGTTTGGGTCGCGCGCGTGCCATCGCCAGTTTTTCCGTGCCCGTTGCCACTCTCGCTCGCATGCCATCCATATGGGCTAGATGTCAATGTCTTTGTTCTTTGCCTCTGGTTCCCGTATGCGATACAGTGCCGCTCGCAATCACCACATGAGGGAGTATCCACACATGATCGTACTGAAGAACCTTGCGCGTGAGTTCGAGATTGACGCCCACAAGCTACGCGCCATCTTGCGCGAGCAGTTCGGGCAGCACAAGAGGTGGCGATGGCCAGACGACAAAGATCAGGAGCTAATCAAGATCCGAGCGTTCCTCAAAGCCAGGCCGTCACGTTCTACACGAAAGACCCCGAAGAAGGCTGGGGTCGTTTATGCCCCGACTACTTCTGCGCAGCTGAAACCGAAAGCGAAAGCACGTCGGGCTACCGTGCACTAAACGCCTGGAGGGGTGACATGATGTCGGATAAGGCCAAGAAGCTGGGGTTACCGCCGCCGTTCCCAATCGTCCTGTCGAAGATCAACAGTCGCTTCGGTTTCTACTGCTATAACGCAGATGATCGTTTCATGTTCATCAACTTCCACTCCGCGTATGCAGCGAAGGCGTTCTTGGACATGATCATTGACGGAGCCGAGTACAAGTGGCTGCGCAACAATGAGCTTCTGACTGAGAAGGGTATGCGTATCAGAGGCGAGCAGAGCGACGATCTGGAGCGAGCGATCGAACACAAGCTCACCCCGACCGAGCGCGAATGGGATGTGCCCGATCCGCTGTTCACGACTGTTCGCCAGTTCATCGGTAGGCGCGTTGTGGTCGATGACAACGTGATCAAAGATCCACATGAGGCGGTCAAAGTCGAACAGGTGACGCGAACTCGTGCCCCTAAAAAGGAGCGCGTTCCGAAACCTCGTGACGCTGTGGCTAAGGCGAAAGCCAAGGTGAAGAGCGGCGAGCACATCACTATCTCGGAGATTTGCGAAGAGCTCGGTCACCCGCCTCGTGTCTGCAGGGCAATTTTGCGTGAGTTGAAGGTGCCAAAGCCGGATCACGGTTGGGCGTGGTCTAAGAGCGAAGCCGAGAAGATCCGTAGTCGCCTCAAACAACGTCTCCGGGCACCTAAAGGCGCCTAACTCCGGCCTTTCGCCCATTGACGACATCTGGACTGGGGCGGTATCACCCGCGACTATCACGTCCCTAACCGTGGTACTGCCCCAATGTCCTCATGGAACGCCTCGCGCGTAGTCCTGATTATCTCAGCTGCACTATGCGCCAGCATCACCGTCTACATTCTCTTTTCCCATCTCACGTCTTGGCGAGACATCGACTCGGTAGATCTCATGATCGCCGTCCTGCTCGCAATCACAGCGTCCGCAGGTCACGCTGCATTTGACACGGACAGAGTCAAGACGCATCGGTTCATGCTTGCCTCAGTCTTCGTCGTCGGAGCTATTCTAAGCGTCGGCATGAGCACATCTAGAACCACAACGATGTGGCAGCACAGTCAAGAGCAGCGTCTTAGCACTGACAGCGACTTCAAGCAGCGTATCGACGAACTCGACAAGGCGCGCTCTAAAGCGTCCACGTCTAAAGACATCGCCGCAACGGAGCTCAACGCTGCAAGCGACGAAGTCACACGTTCTTGTAAGTCGGGCGATGGCGCAAACTGCAAAGGCGCCAAGGCGACCTTGCTAATCAAGCAGAGTCTGCTCGACCTGCGCGCAACCGATTACAAGGAAGCGAACGACGCATTCTGGCAAGCGAAGCGCAGTCACTCGTCCACACAATCGAGCGAGCAGAAGATGCGCAACTTCGTTCTGCTGTACGCACGCATCCGCTCCATCTCAGAGCAAGACGCCGAGCCGACGGTGCTGCTGTTCCTCCCATTCCTGTTCACGATCGCATTCGAACTCGGAGCAATCGCATTCACGATGGCAGCGTTCCATCACGCCCCACTACAGCCCGTTACCCAATCCCAGCAACCTACCAGTCACGCTGTCACCCTGACGCAGATCGCCAAGGACGTAGGCATCACTCCAGCGCAAGCTCGCGCTCACATGCGAGCCATAGGGTACGCCAGACCGTCGCACGGCTGGTCGTTCACGAGTACTGAGGCTGAAAGCGTCAGGTCTAAGCTCGCAGTCCTGCATTGACGCCTTGCCGGCAAATTTGGCCCAAGGCCTCGGTTCCATCAATCCAACGTATCATACCACCTGGCGCCGGAACTCGGCCCAAGCGGTCAAATTTGCCATGCACGTACACTTCAAGATATCCGTACGGGTATGCGGCAAATCATGGTATAGACACGGTTCCTAACCCAACGGGAGATGCAACATGCCATCACTAGCACAACTGAACGAACTTCGCGCTGGCCTCGGTATCAGTCCGCTGAAGGCCTGGAAAGAGTCGAAGGTCAAGCTCGCCGACGCCACGACTAAGGCTGAGGGTGCATTGCTCTCACTCAATCCGACCCTTGCCGCAGCCATCAAGCAGAAGTACGCCGTGACTGCCCTGACAGAGAAGCTCACGCCGGAAGAAGTCGCAATCGCCGCACAGGAGCGCAAAGAGCAGATCAAAGTCGGACAGTTCGCTGACGGCAGCAAGAGCGACCAAGGCACCTGTCACAAGTGCGGCAAGATGTTCCACCTCGACGATCTTGACGGCAAAGACGACGGCACTGGGGACTTCAACATCCTCGAGTGCAAGAAGTGCTATGGCGCTGGGTTCACGTCAGCGCGTCCACCCAAGGTCACCGTGTGCCCGCCATCCCCTGAACTGCGAGCACGCGCGAAACGCGAAGCGGAGATCGACAAGGTCGTGAGCAAGCGTCTGAACGGGGACACACACGCCAAGCCCGAAAAACCGAAGGCCGCACGTCCGCTCCCGACGCCTCCGCGCAAAGTCGTACCTGAGGGCTCAATCTCTCTCGCCGATATCGCACGAGAGCTCGGCATGGACCCTAAGGTCGCACGCGCCAAGATGCGCCGCGTCACGCTCCCAAGCGACATCCTGACAGGCAAGCACACCTACAAGCTCACGGGGAAGCAGAAAGTCGTCGGCATCTTGTCCGCCGACCTGCGCAAGAAGTGATTGACCAACCTCTCGCCGACTGGGCGCTCGCGACATATGCGGGCGTCACAGTCGCAGTATGCGTCTACCTGTTGTGGATGAGTTGGTTCGGCAATCACAATCACTGATCGATCTACTCTTCGGGCGCCGGCAGGGGGGAACCTCACCGACGCCCGAATAGTCTCACTTAGGTCGTGCGCGGTGCCTAGTGGACTCGCGCCTCGACGCTCGCCGACGGTTTCGGCAGTGCACGTCGAGTAGCCGGCTTGCGCGCCTTCGCAAGGTTCGCCCTTGCACGCGACGCTCTGATCAGTTCCTTCAACTTCGCTTTCTCACCAGTCTCGAACTTCCAGCGTCCGTCGTGCTTGACGCCAGCCTTTCGCAAGATCGCCCTGACACGCTTCGGCGGCAGCTTCATTTCCTTGGCCAGTTGGACAGCGGTAAACATATCGATCTTTCCTTTCATGTCGCTGCAGTTCGGTTCGAGCGTGCTCTCACGTCGCTGCTAGCAGCCGTTCTAATCGCACAGTGGTTTCGGAATTGTCAACCGCCACACACATGCGCCCGCGTCGCGCGCCTGTTTCGGGCCCGCAAGCGACGCGCGCATGATGCACGCACGCATGCGCTCGCAGGAAAAGGTTACCGTGTCCTTTTGTAATTATAGATATCATTATTGAACTTCTCTTTCCTACGCGAGGACAATCACCCCCTTCACGCACAGGCAAGCGCCCGAGCATGTGCGCGCACGCATTATGCGCACGCACGTCAGAGCGCGCATAGCGTGCAGGCGCATACGCGCGTGCATCATGCGTACGTACGCGAGCGAGGCGATTGACAATGGTAGGACAGCGGTTAATTTTGTCTGTCGGTAAACCGGTACAAACACACAGAGCAAATGCGGACAAACGTGTCCTCCCGTACGTCCTTCCGTTCATGGAGAGAAGCAGTGAAAGAACTTATGATCGGCAGCCTGATGGCCGCAATTATCGGTGCAGCGACGTTCGCGCTCACCGTCGCAGCTGGCACTTTCGTCGTTGTCAGCGTCGCTCGGTTGATGGGGGTCGCGATATGACAGCGATCGAGATCCTCGATTGGATACGCACCGACGCCGCGCTCCTATTTGCCATCGTGGTCAATAGCATCTCCGTCGCAGTAGTCAGCTGGCGCGTCAGCATGCTGGCCGATCGTGTGCGCGAGCTAGAGGAGCGCATGAGATGAACTTTATCGAGCTAACGCGCATAGTCGGCCGCCAGCCCTCCACAGTCACCATCAACGCAATGTGCGTCTCGAGGGTATCGGCGAAAGGCGATTGGACACTCGTGGAGATGACGGACGGCGCAGTCTTCGAGGTCACCGAGCCCTACTCGGAAGTGAAGACAAAGCTGCGCCAAGCGGTCAACGTGCAAGTGAGCGGGAGTCTAATGCGATGAGAGCAACTGAGTACATCACCGAGCTAGGCAGCATGACGGACGACAAGATCAAGGAGCGCATACTGCAGCTGCCGCGAACTGTGCGCTATGCGGTCGTATCGCAGAAGCGTTACGCGCAGGTCCACAGATCCTTTGTGCAGCTGAAACGCCTGACCGTAGGGTCGCGAGGGCTCTCTCAGATCACCGTCGAGGAAAATGCCGTAGTGCCCGATTGGGCGATTGCGTGGCTTGACTACAATCGGATATTGATCGCAGTCAGCAAATGGGAAGACGAGCGATGAAAGTCGGAGACATCGTGCGATATTCGACGGGCCCAACGGCGCTCCTGCGCATCTTGGACATCGTGCATGATCGGCGAGTGTACGGCCGACATGTGCTGGGCGGCTACGTCGGTGCAGAGCTCGGCGACTGCAAGCCTGCGACGGAGAACGAGAAGATGCTGTGGAAGCACTACATCAAGGTCTACTCACGATGAAGAACGAATGGGTCCAGCCACACGCTGACGACTGTCACTTCGACGTGCCGACCGCGCCGCCGCAAGAGCTCTTGCGTATCACGGTCGATGGCCGAGTGTTCGTGCGCGACAGCAAGAGCGACACGTGGTGGGAGGTGGACTCAACCCTTCTGCTGCGCACGCTGCAAGATCGACGGAGGCACTGATGACGCTCGCAGAGGCAATCAAGAAGCTCGAGGCCGGCGAGCACGTCAACGGGCACGACAACAAACTGCCAGAGAAGGCGCGTAACATCATCGTCCATTTCAACCGCAACATGGCTCGCCAGCGTGCGCGTATGATCGCGAGGCTGAAGGAGATCGAGCAATGAGCCGCCCACCTTGCCCAAACTGCGAAGGCTCTGGGCACACGCACGGTTACCTCCGTGTCGCACCCGATGCTAGTACACTGTTTGGCAGAGGGCGAGGTGGCGGTAAGACAGCGGGCGCACGTCGCCTTCTCGTCGAGTTCAAGTGTCCGTACTGCGCCGGGCAAGGTCGCGTGCATCCTGACACGCTCGACAGCTGGCTGAGGAACAAGATCAAGGAGGAAGGCATATGACTGTGCAGCTGGTCAAGTGTCCACACTGCGAGTCGATATCAGCGATGGGCATTCGTGTGGATCTGCTACGCTCGACAATCTCATGGCAAGGCGGCGCCATCAAGGTCTCACGCTCGCTCGCGGTCATCATGCACTCGATCGTCGAGGGTAGAGGGCGCAAGAAAGACATCATCGAAGCCCTCTACGGATGGGATGAGCGAGGCGGTCCCGAGGACCCACGCAACATCATCGCGGTGCACGTGTCGAAGCTGCGCGCGGCGTTCGCTGACGCTCGCTGCCCATTTACCATTGAGACGATATGGGGTGTCGGATACACGCTGGTAGTTGACGCTGGCGGCAAACAATCGTAGCAAAGACTGCCCGGTCCCCCGGGTGTTCGCCCCCGGCGGCGAACGGAGCGCGCACCTCCCTGCATCCCCCGAGAGCGCGCTCCACCCCGCGGGACCTTGATGACTGATGACCCAGACGGGATCAAATAGCCCCTAGGAGGCTGCCATGTAACCGCTGCTAACGCCTTGGCATAAATGGCAAAAGCTGTACGAGGAGTAGGGCACGCACGGAGAGCTCCCGTGACGTGCCTTTTCTATTGCGGGTGGCAACCAAATCAGTTAGTTGTGTAGCCGTCAACCTACTGACGGAGAACCCCAATGCCACAACTATCCACACATGCTTACACCGGTGAGAAGCCCTGGCGTAACCTCGCAGTCGAAGTCAAGCAGGGCGCCACTGTCGCTCAGATGATGAAGGCGGCGAAGGTCGACTGGGAAGTCGAGAAGCGTCCGCTCGGGTACTTCGACGACGGCGATCAAGGCGACTACCACAGGTTCCAAGGTCATCATGCGATCGTGCGCAAGTCGGACGGCAAAGTCCTCGACGTGTGCGGCGATCGTTGGCTGCCGACGCAGAACCGCGCCTTCTTCGACTTCGCCGACGAGTTCGTGCAGGCAGGTCAAGCGACGTGGGACAGCATCGGCTCTCTCAGCGGCGGCCAGATCGTGTTCGGGCTCGCCAAGCTGAAGGACGCCACCTTCAAGATCGCTGGCAAGGACAACATTGGCGGGTACCTGTTCCTCGGCATCCCGCACGTGCAGGGCAAGTCGATCATTGCCCGGATCACGTTCAAGCGTGACGTGTGTAACAACACGTACTCGATCGCGATGCGTCTTGGCCGCAACGGTGTGGGCGACGTCTTCCGCATGAACCACAGGAACGAGTTCACTCCTGTCCAGAAAGAGCGTGCTCAATCGGTGCTCAAGCTCGCGACGGACAGCGTGAAGTCGTTCGCTGCTGACGCAAAGAAGCTGCACACCAAGAAGCTGGATGACGAGGAGGCGGCGCACATGATCGCCAAGACGTTCCAGCCCGATTGGGACGGCAGCAAGGACACGCTCGCTCCCAAGATGCGCGCGATCATGGACGCCTACAAGCAAGCGCCTGGCGCCGAGCCCGGCACCGCATGGGGCGCATTCAACGCCGTGACGTACTTCACCGATCACATGGCCTCGCGTAGCGATGACAAGCGGATCGCCAACGCCTGGCTCGGTCGCACGAGCAGGCAGAAAGAGATGGTGTTGCAGACACTGCTCGCTGCGTGATATAGACGGCGGATCGCGCGTGTGTCTTGCGTCGCGCCTTTCGCTGGAGGCGCAAATGGAAGAGCTCACTTGGCCGCAGTCGCTATTCATCACAGCTGTCTTGATCACAGCTGCAACGATCATCGTCGGCGGCGCTTGGTAACGGAGGGACACATGCAGGACATGCTCACCACAGTCGAAGAGTTGACGACGAAGGCAGGCGAAGTGTGCGGGCTCGCGTACGAGAGCAAGCCGGCGGGGTTCGCAAACGTGCGCAATCGCAACGGCCGCGGCAAGCGTCGTTTCATCGTGCAAGGCGTCAATCATCCGAAGGGGCAGCCGATCCGCTTCAAGTCGCTGCAACGCGCGGAGAACCACATCAGGAACATGGGCCTGGCGAAGTAACGTCGAGGTCAATCATTGACGCCTTGAACAGCCCGCGCGAATGCGGGCTTTTTCTTTATGCAACTCATGATAGGATCGATGGGCTTCATCTTGATTGACAGGGCAAATCAAGATAGTGTGTCTGTATCGATAAACGATGGAGACGACAATGCACGTCCTGAACAACGGATCGACGATCAAGTCCCGCAACTCGTTCTCGAAGGCGTTCAAGGAGCAAGCTGCGAAGCTCGGCCTTCGTGACATCTCGCACATGCGCGTAGGCAGGTTCTCTGTGACGATCATGCGTAACGTCATGACGCAGGGTCGCACGCTCGCTGTGTGCGAGCTCTTCAGCGACAGCAATCACTTGACGATTGAGCGCGACAGTCTGTTCTGGGAGTGCTCGAAGCGTGATCGCTTGTCCCAGCTCGCGAAGATCGAAGAGGTTCTGTCCACAACTCATCCGCTGTACGCTGAAGTCAAGGGTGAGATCGTTCGCGAGCGTCTCCACTTCGCGTGAAGGCTTTCCAGCGACAACCCGCGCAAATGCGGGTATTGTCCACAAATCAACAACGCAGGAGACAACGTCGTGACCTACGCTCTGATCATCATCGCTCTCGCTGTCATCGCGCTTGCGATCGTCAGCGGCAGCGCGACACTCGGCGCCAACGGCCTCGACGAGTAAGGAGACGAACGATGACTCCGAAACCCGGCCAGGTGTGGCGCTCGAAGTCGCGCAAGCGCATCACTGTGACTGTGATTGGCGAAGGACGGTTTCTTAACTACGGCGGCGTCGAGGAGCGCACAGTCGTCTATCGTAGCCCCATGACGCCTGACCTGCTGCTGTCCAGCCCCGTCGCGTACTTCACCGATTTCTACGAACTGAAGGCATAGGAGACGACAATGAGCACGATCCACGACAAGCTGGCATCCCTTCTCAGTATGACTGTGGACCGGGGATGCACGGAAGACGAGGCCGAGACGGCCATGCGCATGGCAGCGAACATCGCCGCCAAGCACGGCATCGATCTCGACGCACTGCGCCCCGCAGGCGCGCCGAAGCCGAAGGCGACGCGCAAGCGTCACACGACGGAACTCAAGTGGCATCAGGTGTTCTGCGCTCAAGCTGCCGCCGAGCTCTCAGGCGTTGCGTGTCACGTGAAGGACCTCGGCCGCCGCGGCTTCGAGTTCATCGGCCGCCCCGAGAACATCGACTCCGCAGAGCAGCTGATGTTCTGGCTGTTTCGTCAGGTCGAGGAGATCTACAAGGCGGCGCTGCCGAAGGGTCTCAATCAGCGCGAGCGTGCCGAGTTCCGTCGCACGTTCAAGGCAGCATGCGCACAGCGCGTCCTCGAGCGTGCCTGCCGCGTCATGCGCGACATGGTGCGCAAGGAGAGCAGCGTCAACACCACAGGGCACAATGCGCTGGTCGTCGCCGGTCACTTTCTGACCCTCAAGCAGGAGATCGATGACGAACTCTATGGCACCGCTGAAGAGCGCGCCGCTCGCGCCAAGCAGTGGGAAGAGGTGATGGCCAAGCGTAAGGCGGAGCATGACGCGTGGCGCGCTGCCAACCCCGTCGAGGCTGCGAAGCGCGACGAGGAAGAGCGCAAGGAGAACGAGCGCTGGCACAAGCAGCAGGAGCGGAACGCCAAGCGCCGCAAGGGCGACGGCTTCGGGCGTGAGCGCTCGATGCCGAAGGGTAGCGGTACCGCTGCAGGCTACCGCGCTGGCGACGCAGTGAAGCTCAGGAAGGAGGTGGACTAATGTTCAAGGCGTGGATAGACAGAGCGCATGACGTGCAATATGGCATGTGCTTTGTCGATCCCGACAGCAATGACCGTCGGGAGTGGACGTTCACGGG